>OFGR01000458.1_pt1 | contig 41274 bp, 45 predicted proteins | sample 1521811 | NCBI WGS metagenome assembly OFGR01 (sample SAMEA3504098, study PRJEB24116) | mouse gut metagenome | biome: mouse gut; feature: mouse-associated habitat; material: faeces | place: Denmark | collected 2011
GCAACATTTTGAAGTTCCTCTTTCAGAAAAATGTCGAACGAGGTCCGGATAATCTGTGTAATATTGATTTTTTCTTCGGCATAGCAGCATATCAACATAATTTCCCGTGTACTCAATGAAACACCTCCTGATTCAGATTGGTAAACTATATGCGGACGGCGGTCTTCGTTTGCGCAAAACAAAAGCGATGAACATACAGTCCATCGCTTTTGCTAATCACTCCAGCATCTGCCGGATATATTCAAATTCGTGGTCATGGACAAAATGGATTTCTATGCGCTTGTCCTTATGCAGAAAAATCGACTCCACCAGCATGACCACGTCTTTTCGTGAAAATTCTGTCTGGCTCGTATAGGGGATAAACTGCTTCGCCCATTCACAGTCAAGAATCGTTCTGTCCTCGACCCTTTGGATTTCCTCCTGGATTTTCTGTTTCCGCCGGCTCAATGTATTCAGTTCGTTCTGAAAGCTGCGGCGCAGTTCATCCGCTTCTTCCGATGTAATAATGCCGTCCGCCATGCTGGGTTCCAAGCTTTCAATCAATCGTCGCTTTTTTGACGCAAGCTGTTCCACCTTACTGATCTGGCTTTGCAGTCGTTGAATTTGACAGAGCAGCTTGTCCTCCAGGTCTTCCGTGGCAATCGTGCTGCATAACAATACGACTTGGTTTATGTGTTCCCGGATATTCTGCTGAACAGATGATTCCAGAGCATCGGTCGAGATGCGGCAGCCGCTGCAGCTCTCTTTGTGCTCCCGCTTCAGAGAACAGACGTAGTAAATATACTTCCCTACCGTCTGCCTGGTCAACGTACTGCTGCAAGCCGCACACCGGACGAGGCCGGAGAGCAGGCTGACCGTATCTTCACCCGGCGCAGACCTGGCATCTGTGTTGAGCAGGTGTCCTACTGCACGAAAACATTCCTCTGATATGATCGCCTCATGCGCCCCCTCCCGCACCACCCACTCGTTTTCGGGAAGCTGTTTTGTCAGTTTCGGATGGAGCGGGTTCGATTTTGTCTTCCCCTGCTCCAGCGTCCCTGTGTAAATGCGGTTGCGCAGAATTCGGATCACAGGCCCGGCTGACCAGAGAGGAATATCGTTCTTCTGAAATGCGTATGTGCAATTTGAGCCGGATCTCCGCTTGTGCTCTGCCGGGCAGGGAATACCCATCTCATTCAGTTTGGCTGCGATCCGGTCGGCGCTCATGCCCTCCAGCCTCCATTGAAAAATGTCTTGGACGACAGCCGCTGCGGGCTTGTCCACAATAAGCTGATGCTGGTGCTGAGGGTCACGCTTGTATCCGTATACCGGGTTGCTGCCGATGTACTCGCCGCGATCCCGCTTGATTTTGAGCTGGCTGGAAATTCTCTTTGACAAATCCATGCTGTACATCTGGTTCATCAACGTTCGGAACGGAATAAAAAAGTCCCGCTGTTCTTCACGAAGATACAGCAGGTCAATATCATCCTGGACGGCGATAAATCGGATGTTTTTTGCGGCAAACTCCCGGAAAAGCATATCGCTGGCATCTAAATGATTTCGGCTGAACCGGGAGAGGTCTTTGACAATGATACAATTGATCAGACCGGCCTCCACTTCATCCATCATCTCCCGAAAAGCCGGACGGTTGAAATTCAGTCCGGTGCGTCCGTTGTCGATTTTAACACTGCAAAGTTCAATGTCCTCTTCCTTGTCGAGATAGGCCATGATAATGCCAAGTTGAACGCCGAGTGTATTGCCGAGGTCTTCTTCTGCTCCCTTTGACGTGCGGATATAAACTGCTGCGTTCCAAGGTTTCATTGTGATGATATCCCTTTCTATTGCAATATAGTTTTGTAGATTTGCCGGAAAACTTGGTCAGGCTTGCTCTGAAAAAAAGTGGCAAGAGGATAGAATTATCCTTCCGTATGGTAGGCATAAATAAAATATGGAAAAGCACATCCCTTTCCAGTATATCACAAACTTTTTTGCTGGTGATACCAGTGATGCCCTCATCCGCTCATGTCAAGCAGGGTCTAAAAATAAATTGTAAACAAACCGTGAACAGCGTCGAATAAGAACGACTTTCACCAGGTGATGCTATTGCCTACAACCGCTTGACCATGTTCGCTTCCATCCCTCTGGTTTTTATCAGGCCAAGCAGTATCTCTCTGCTGGTCTGCGGAACTGTGCCATCGGCACAGATCACCTCGACAAAATGATCTTCCAGCCAGCGCAAATAGGCATGTGTCTTTGCTATGTCCCGCCCCAGGCGGGAGAGGTCTTTTACCAGCAGAAGATCAACTATACCAGCAGACACTACTTCGGAAACCTCGGTCAAGCCTCTGCGGGAGAAGTCAAGTCCGCTGGCGTGTTCTGTGGTAATCCCTATAATTTCAAGGCCCTGTTTCTGCGCGTATGCCTCTAAACTTCTCTGCTGAACGGTCAACTCCCAGGCGGCAGGGTGTGCAACCCTGCAATAAATCCAAGTTCTTTTACCTTTCATCTTGATGATCTCCTTGTAAATCAAGCACCAGCTTTTCCAACTCATCACGAAGATTCCAAATGATTTCAAACCGCCCGCCAGGGTGTACGCGAACCTCCTTCAATACCTCCGAGGTGATTTCGCTGGTAATTTCCTCAACGCCCATATGCTTTTCAAAGGCGGAGACGAAACCGTTCTGGAGCTGCCCGTCATTGCCCGCATTGTCCAGAGTGGCTTCCAGTTCAGAAATACGGGCGGCAACGGAATCCCTCTGCTGGACTGCGGCAGCCTTTGCGGCAAGGTATTCCGCTTTGCTGACTTCACCCAGCGCAAAGGATTCATACAGTCCCTTGACCTGCTGGCAGAGCCGTCCATGAGTTTTCCGCAGTTCAGAGAGGGCTTTTTCTGTCTCTGCGGCATCTTTTTTCCGTTCCTTGTGCTGTTCCTCCCATAACCGCCGCAACTCTACTGCCGTCAATGCCTGCACATGAAGCCCTTTCGTAACAGCGGCCATGATATCGCTCTCCGGCGTTCGTTCCGTACAGACAAAAGCGGCATTTTCACGGGGAGTGCGGCAATAAAAATACCTTTGCTTACCTTTCGTATAGTGCATCCCATGACCGCAGACGCCGCATCGGACTTTGCCGTACAGCGGCCAGTCGTGTTTTTTGATCTCGCCGCGTTCCAAAAATGCCCGCATGGTTTCCTGGGCGTGGTCAAATTCTTCCCGCGGCACAATACTCTCATGGGTGTCCTCAACGGCGATCCAGTCCGCTCGGCTGACCTTGACCGTATGGGTGCCGCCCACACGATCCCGGACGCGCTTCCCGAAAATATTCTTTCCGATATAGCGCTCATCCCGGAGAATCTTTGTAACAGTGGCAAATGTCCAGAAGTTGTCCTCCCAGACGCTGGGCCATCTGGTGCGGGAGCAGCCCGCCGCCCGCTTATAGAGCATGGGCGTCGGTACGGCCTCCCGGTTTAGCAGCGTTGCGATCTGTTCTGTACTGTGTCCTTCTGCCGCCAGCTGGAAAATGCGCCGCACTGTTTCCGCCGCCTCTGGGTCGATCACAAGGCGGGTTTTATCTGCCGGGTCTTTGATGTACCCATACGGCGCGAATGGGGATAGGAAATCTCCCCGCTGGGCACGGAACCGTTTAGCGTTTCGCACCTTCCGCGACAAATCCCGGCTATAGAGGTCGTACAAAAGGGTCTTGAAGGAGGTTTCCAGGCTGTCTATATCGGCGGGGTGGATGCTGTCAAAGCCGTCATTGACAGCGATAAACCGTACCCCCAGGAAGGGAAACACATATGAAATATAGTTGCCCACAGTCAGATAATCACGGCCAAAGCGGGATAGATCCTTGACCACGATGCACTGGATATTTCCGTGCTTGACCTGTTCCAGCATATCCCTGACGGCGGGGCGCTCAAAGGTCTTACCGCTCCAGCCATCATCGCAGAACTCAACCACATGGGTGTCAGCCAGTTCCGGGGTGCGGCCAATGAAGGCATCCAATAGGTTTCGCTGGTTCGTAACACTGTTGGATTCAGTCTTACCGTTTTCTCCTAAATCATCGTCCTCGGAGGAAAGCCGGATATATTTCGCGGTGGTACTCATGCGGGCACCGCCTCTCCTTCAGCCTTCAAAAGCTGGAGCAGGGCGCGGTATTCATCCCGGTAACGCAGGATAACACTCACATGGTTTTCAGCGTCTACCTCTACGCGCTCAATTAGTGCATGAGCCATGCCCTCCGTCAGCGCCGTTTCCTGTCTGTACTGGACGCAGGTAGTGAGCCAAGTGTTCTCTGTCGTTTGGTGGCGGGCATCCTCCTGCTGCCGCTCCAACATCTCCAACCGTGCCTGGGCGCGTTCCATGTCGGAACGGTACTGCCGCTTCATTTCCGTATACTCCTGCTCGGTCATCAGTTTATCAGCGTAGTTCTGATACAAGCTGTCATGGAGCATTTTTGCGCGTTCCAGAGCCTGCTTTGCGGCGGTGATCTCCCGTTTCACAGCGTCCTCTTGGCTGACGGCTTTTGCCGACCGGCTGTACTGCCGTACCAGCTTGTCCAGATCATCCGCCAGGGCAATTTCCCGCTGCAAGGTGTCCCAAAGAATTTCCGTCAAATCCGTTTCGTGAAGATTTTTCTTTGGACAGGAAAGCGGATCGCTTGCGTGGGTGCGGCAGATATAGGTATAAAGGAGCCGTGTCCCCTTATTTATCACATTTTTGTATCGCGTCATGGTTCGCCCGCAGTCCGCACAATAGACCAGCCCGCGCAGGATATTGGGGATCGTCCCCAGCCCGTCATGCCGCCCCAGCCGCTCTTTGTAAGTGCTGCTGGCATCCTCTGCCATCTGCTGGACGGTGCGGAAGGTTTCCTCGTCGATCAGCGCCTCATGGGTGTTGCGAACGATGATCCACTCGGATTCCTGCACCTGATAGGGCTTCCTTCCCTCGGAAAAGCCGGAGCGCTTGCGCCCCTGCACCATATGGCCCAGATAGACCTCATTGGTCAAAATCCTTTTGATCATGTAGACGCTCCACAGCGTATTGGCGTAGCGCTCTGATTTGGCGTCACCCTTCAGATAGTGATACCGGGCAGGGGAAGGGATGCCGCGCTCGTTCAGTTTCCGGGCGATATTCTGATAACTTAGCCCGGAAAGCCGCCACTGAAACATATCCCATACCACTGGCGCGGTTTCCTCATCCGGCTCAATGCGGTGGCGGTCATCTGAACATTTCTGGTAGCCATACGCCGCCCAGGAACCAATAAACTCACCGTTCTGCTGCTTGGTTGCCAGCGCGGGGAGTGTCTTTCTGGAGATATCCTTGCTGTAGGCCGCGTTCATGATGTTCTTTAGCGGCACGATATAGCCGTCCTGGGTGCGCTCGGCGGTCAGCGTATCAAAGTGGTCATTGACCGCGATGAACCGCACTCCCAGCAGGGGGAACACCCCTTCCAGGTACTTTCCAGTCTCCCGGTAGTTGCGCCCGAAACGGGATAAGTCCTTGACCACAATGCAGTCGATCTTCCCGGTTCGAACATCCTCCATCATCCGCTCAAATTCCGGGCGGTCGAAGTTCGTCCCCGTCCGTCCGTTGTCGCAGTAGAGGTCATAGAGCCGCATATCCGGCTGGCTGGAGATGTAGCTCTGGATCAGCTCCCGTTGGGTTTCGATGGTGTCCGCCCCAGGCTTGCCGCTATCCTCCACAGACAGTCGGACATAGCCGCCCGCCTGGTACAGTTTCTTCGTGGCTTCTGCGGGTGCGGCCACTGGCAGGATGGGATTGACCTTGCGCTTCGGCCTTGCCATTTCAGACCGCCTCCTTTTCAGGGAGCAGCCCTTGGGCCTGCAAAAGAAGATCCGTCTCCCACCGAAATTCATTGTGCCAGCGGTAGACGATCTCAACGCGACGATCCCGGAAAATCAGGACGCGCTCAATCAGTGACACGACAATGGCCCGGTCTAAGGCGGTGATGTTCTGATGCTTGCGGAATTGGGCCATCCAGCCCCGCTCCTCGTTGAAGCTGGCCATTTCCTTGTCGATCTCCGCTTGAATTGCCTCGGCCTGTTCCTCCGCTTCTGTTCGACGGCGGGAATAGGTCTTTTTCAAGTCATGGTATTCCTCCCGGTCGATCACGCCATCCGCAAGACTTTCATACAAGGAGCGCAAAAGGGCCTGGTTGCGGTCAATTTCCTCCTGCTTCTTTGACAGCCGCACTTGCAGCTTTTTCACACTGGCTTGCTGGAGCTGGGCCGTGTCTGTCAATTCCAGTAGGTTGGAGAGGTCGATCACATCCCGGATGTGCTTTTTCAGGGCCACCAGAACGATTTCATCCAATGCTTCGATTCGCATGGAATGGGCGGAACAGCTTTTCTCGTTCTTGTGGGCGGAGCAGACGTAGTAAACATACCGCTTTTTGCCGGAAGGAACCGTTTTCCGTATCATGGCGCTGCCGCACTCCCCGCAGTAGACTATGCCGGAAAATAGCTCCACCGCCGTGCCGCTGACGCTGGTGCGGGTGTCCAGAGCGAGTACCTTTTGGACGCTCTCAAAGTCATAGCGGTCAATGATTGGTTCATGGCAGTTCTCCACCACCGCCCATTCCTCGCGGGGTTTCCGCACCAGCCGCTTGACCTTATAGCTGGGTGTGGTAACGCGTCCCTGTTCCAGCACACCGATATAGACCGGGTTTTTCAAGATACGCAGCACCATTCCGGCACTCCAAGTGGATTCCTCTTTCACCCGGAAGGCGGTGGAGTAGCGCATCCCCTGGGAGCGTTTGTAGTCCATGGGGGTGGGGATGCCGTCCTTGGTCAGCCGACAGGCGATGTCACCTGCGCTGATGCCGTCCAGCTTCCACTTGAAGATGTCCCGCACCACATCGGCGGCGTAATCGTCTACCAGCAGGCGGTGATGATCCTCCGGGTCTTTCCGATAGCCAAAAACAGCAAAAGAGCCGATGAAATCTCCGCGCTGGCGTTTGATTTCAAGCTGGCTCCGTGTTTTCACCGAGGTGTCCCGGCAATATGCCTCGTTTACGAGGTTTTTGAACGGGATGACCAGCTCATCAGATTCCACATTGCTGTGCAGGGTGTCATAATGGTCGTTGATTGCGATGAACCGCACACCGAGGAAGGGGAATAGCTGTTCCAAGTATTCCCCCACACCCAGGTGATTGCGGCCAAACCGGGATAAGTCCTTGACCACGATGCAGTTGATTTTGCCTGCCTTGACCTCGGCCATCATCTCATGGAAGGCCGGTCGGTCAAAATTGGAACCTGTGTAGCCGTCATCCACTTTCATGCCGCACTCCCGCAACTCCGGGTGGCGCGACAAATAATCACGGATCAGGTCTTTCTGGCCCGTGACGCTGTTGCTTTCGTCTTTGTCGCCGTCCTCGCGGGACAGGCGGACATAGCCGCAGACATTCCATGCCTGTTCAGCAGTTAGGTTCATGTTCTTCTCTCCTAATTGTTAAAGTCTGATCAGCAAAACACTTTAACAACCAGGGGAGCGCTGGGGCGTCCTGTTGCCGTCATGTTAACATAACATCCAGGGAATGTCCAGAGTGTTTTGCAAATTTCTTCTTCAGCATTTTGAGCGTATGTAAGAGAGCATCCTGTCCTCCAGGGTGACATCCGTGTCTGTGAAGCTGACCTTCACCACGTATTTCCCATGGCGGTAACAGTAGGGATTGCCGATCTGACGGATGAAATCCAAAATCCGCTCCCGCTTGGGGAGGGCGGTATTGACCTCCACATCCCGGATATCCCGCAGGGTAGCCGGGTCTACAGCGCGAACGTCCACGTTCTGCATCGCGTCAAGCTGCTCTCTGGTATAGGTACTCTGTTCCATACGATCCCTCCCTTCTTGTCCAGTCTATGACAGCACTGTTTGTCCACATTCCGTGGAAAGTGCAAAACCGCCGCAGTCCGTTCCCAGTCTGCGGCGGTATGATGTATCAGCCCTTGAAGCGGTAGGGGAGTTTCCGTCCCCCGCTCCGCTGGCCGTTGTACTTATCCCAAATGACGCGGGCAAAACGCAATGCGGCACGGTTGGTGGAGAAGTCCACCTTGCCGCGCCGGATGATTTCATCTGGTTCTACGGCGGACAGCCGCTTGATGAAGGCGGCATCGTCCAGCTCCGTCTCATAGGTTTTGAGAAACAGCGCCATGCCGGAGATCATCGACGCTTTGAGGGAGCTGGGAACGCCATGCCACGCCTGGGCCATCAGCGTCAGCATCCGGGAGAAGGACGCGCCGCCCAGCAGGTGGTAGGCGCTGATGACGGCGCGGGTGGCACCAATCTCAAATGCCTCCCCGGTGGGCTTGTCCAGCGCCCAGACAAAGCCCGCGTCCTCCAGCAGCCGCTTGATCTCCATGACCTCCGAATTACTGCCAGATTCCACCAGAGCCTTGGTGGCGTGGGACAGCCGCAGGTGGCCCTTGGCCTTGTCCAGCTTGTAGTACAGCTCGGCCTCCTGCTCATAGGTCAGACCCCGGTAGACCCGGCAGAGGGCGGTCACATCCTTGCCGTTGTTTTTCTTCCGCATGGCGCAGATGCGGTGCTGGCCGTCCACCAGGTTATAGCGGCCCTCCCGATAGCTGACCACCAGCGGGGTCAACAGGCGGGGGTCCCACTCCCGCACCAACTTGTCCACAGCAGAATCGTTCACAGGCCGCTGGTAGGGCTGACCGGAATACAGCTCCCCGGTGGAGAGCAGTTCCTCCGTGCTTTGGAGATTGGCGTTCATGCCGGTGAGGGTAGTCTGCTGTGGGTCAGCGCGCCCATTAGGGAAGCGCTTTTTCTTGCGGTAGCTCATTTTTGTGCCGTCCTTTCCATTTTATGAAGTAAATTTCGTAAAGCCGAACAGGTGGAATTGACCTCCTGCCGGATTTGGTCTAACTGCTGCTGTGTCAGCGCTGGGAACAACGCCGCGTTTTCGTTGGAGGTGTAGTCCCCGATTCCCTGGCAAAAGCGCTGGAGGAAAAAAGTGAAGGAAACAAGAAACATCTCCGGGGTACGGCTGCGATCCTTGTCCGGGTTTTTCAGGTCAGCCACCGAATCCCTGATGGTGGCGTAGTAGCCGCCCCCGGACGCGGAAGCGGTGGATGGAGCATCTGGCACGCTCGGCGGTGTAGACGCTGGCTCCGGCTCTTCCTGGGCGGGGTGGTATTCGTCCACGGAGTGGATTGTCTCTGCCGCTAACTGACGGGCAGCATCCTCCTGCTGCTCCGGGGGCAGGCGGGAGAGCTTTAGCGCATCCCGAAAGCGGATATTTTCCTTCTTGGCTAAATCCTGCACCTCCGGGGCCAATTTTTGTGACACTTGAATTTTACGTCTGACGGATCGTGCTGTTGTGCCTAACTGCTCCGCCGCGTCCTCTGCAAATGGCTTCACTTCTAAAACGGACACAGTGTCCTTTTTAGAAGTCTGCCCATTCCGTTTGCCCTGCTGAGTTTCCGGGTGGAGGGCTTCGTAAATCTCTTTCCGTCGGGCTAATTGTTTTCCTTCATCCGTGTAATGGAGTTTGCGGCGAATGAGATTTTCGTCGATCTCGGCCAGCTCTGCCAGCAGACCGTCCAGATTGTTCACCGTACACTCGATCTCCGTCCAGCCCAGCATTTTTGCCGCTTCCAGCCGGTGCAACCCAGCAATCAGGGTGTACCCCTGGTCAACGGTGATGGGGTTTATCAGTCCCACCTTGGAAATGCTCTCCGCCAGCTTTTGCACAGCTTCTGGGTCTGCTTCCCGCCGTCCATCGTTGACGGTAATCTGAAAAATCGGAATTCTCAAAGGTTCACCCCTTCGTCATGGTTACTGTTTGCCGGATAAAACACCCAACACCGCTGGCATGACCAACGGTGCCGGGTCTTGCATCCCGCAAGCGGGGCGGGAGGGCCGCGCCGTTTCTGTTTGTGTCCTCATTCTGTGAGAAATCTGGCCGGCGCGGGTGCCCCTCCAATGCCCTATATCTGAATGTGTGCCGTATTATCGGGCGGCATGACCGCCCTGCTGCTCACCCCCGGCACGGGAATATGCAAGCCCGCCATGGCGCGGCGGCGCGATACCAGCAGACGGTGGCGGCAGGTGACTAAGCTGCCCAGGCCGTTCCCCCAGTAACTCCCTTTTACCCTGCGATACGGGTCATTGCGGCACATCCCGCTTCTTCGGCGCGGCCAGCGCCGGACAGCCGCCCAGGTGTCGCTCGTACCTTTGATGTGATCGCTTTGACGGGCAGGGGACGGGGGTTCACCCCCTTTCTATCCGTTCCCGGCCCGCAGGTAGTCTTGGCGATTGGATGGTTGGTGCAGGATGTGCTACTTGCATACTGATTATGAACGGGAGCGTGTCTCGTTGTTTTTCAAGGTGCGGGATTTGTCAGGGAGCAAACTCGCGGAGGATACCGTTGAGCGTATCGATGTCATCACCGGCAAGCTGTTCTCTCAGTTTTCTGAGAAGAGCGGCCTGCTTGGGGGTGAAGGTTTTTGTGTTAAGATGAAACCACTCAGCGATTTTGACACCTCCAGCATAACCACGGGCGGTCTCAATTGGGTATGAGCACATAAGCACCGCAATATCACGGCATATCGTCCTTCTGGAAACGTCAAACTCGCTTGCTAAGTTGTCGTATGTATCTTGCCGTCTGAGGTTGAGCACCTCCAACAACTGCTGACGACGCTCAATGGGGCTCATGCGCTCACCTCCTTTTGCTGCTCCTGGGTGAATGATAAATATCGAATAGGACGGGTCATGTCCCATTCCTCAAAATTTTTTAATAAAAATCTAAAAAACAGAGATTTCTGCATACTGTTACCTCCGGCAATCTGAAAATTGGTTGGTTTTTCAGATTGCCGGAGGGTGGACCACGGGCAGAAAATGGGCGTGCATAGCTACCGAACTTATCAAATGGCGTCGATTTATAGGGAATATTGTCGAAAAAAAAGAAAGCCGCGAGTAACCATACGATTACTCGCGACTTTAGAAAAATGTTAGGTGGGTCATTTTGGTGCCGCTGCTGTACGATAGCTTTGGCCATCTCGACCTTTGTGGCCTGTTCTTTGGCGTAGCGTTTGAGAAAATAACACAGGGAAGTCTCTCCGGTACTGACGATGGTAGCGTTGACTTGATAACCGTAGACCAACTTCTCTTCCAGACCGGAGCAAGTCCCTTCCGTGGGCCGTTTCGCTTTGGACAGCGGCTTTGTTTTGGGGATAACGGTATCGTCAACGCTAACGAAGACAGGTGCTTTCCCAGTGATATCCAGTTTCAAAGTGGTTTGGAAACTCTCATATTCCTGAATTTTTGCAACTTTTTCTTTATTACATTTGCTCTTTGAGAGAAAATGTCCGTAAGTTGTCTGGTGAACCGGAAATACTTCGGCATAATCCGTTAATTTGCCGTTGTCTCCGCTGGTGTAGCTGGACAGAATGATTTCTTGTATTCTCCGCTGAGGTACACTTGTAAAAAAGTCCAGATGCTTGGCAAAAAAGAACTTGCCTATTTGTTCTTTCAGTGTTAAAATTCTCTTTATATAGGTATCCCTCTTTCGTGGTTGGCGGCTAGTAAGAATTCCATTTCATTAGACATCTTGCGAAATTAAGCAGTGCGGTCAAAATTGCAGATACCTGCTGCAATCAGAGAGACGGAGCGCAAAACGTTTTCTGCGATTATGGTATCGTTCGGAGAGGATACGCAGCCTCCCAACAAAGCGAATAGCATGTTCCGCAAAAATACATTTCTTTGAGAATTCACGGTTTTCTTTGTGTTTCTGTTTGGACAACGGATGGTTCTTGAAGCTCTTTTGGGGCAAGGAGGGAGCTGGCGTATATTTGAGCATACTCATGATATCCGGTATCTGTCTCCAGCGTGGTTTCCGCTTTGACATGAGCACGGGAATCCTTGAATAGCCATAAATTATGTTTTTTCCATTAGCACGCGCAAAAGAAATGATTGTTCCAGTTTTGAAATCGACCAACACCTGTGTTTTTAACGTGTGCCACTTTTCATCCCGGAATAGTATCGCTTTTGCTTTTTTCGGACGCTCAATTGGTGATCCTGTCGCATCGACCAGAATCACCTCATATTCCATATTACTTTTCAGCGGTGCTTTTCGGCCGGAAAGTGAACATGTCCTGGCCTGGATCAGCGTATCTTCCACCCATTTAATCTCTCGGTAGATATTGCGCTCCGCTATTCCATAACTGGCCACTATATGCACATGCGTTCGATATTCCCGCAGGTACTCTATGCAGTGTTCATAAGAGCATCGACAGTATGAGCGAAATAAATGAGCGCTAAAAAGGTAACGTCAAGTTTACTATAACGAGTGAAAATGCGGTAAAATCCTTGAGACGGCGAAAAAGCCTCTCAACTTGATTACGTTGCTTGTATAATTGCTTATGCTTATCATAATGCCAAAGATTTTTACGATTGCTTTTGGTGGAACTATGGGTATGTAGCTATACTCTGTGGATAAAGCCCAAGCTTCATCCTCCTCATGGTCGATCAAGAGATAAGCTGGATGTGTAGTCGGGCCGAGGTGCCGTAAAAGAGCGCGGCCTTCTGGAGCGTTGCCGCAGTTCCCTGCGGACAACATGGATACTACCACTACCCCATCTCGATATAAATGCGGTGTCCATATGAAGCTTGGTATTCCATGTATAGCCAGCAGTAAATTCTTCTTGCTCAGCTTTGGCGGTCTCCTCGATGCCGGTACTTTCCTGTATACTCTTTTGCAGAGTTTCTACCATCTTTTCAAATGTTGCTCGCTTTACTCCGGTTATTCTCCGAAATTTCGTAATTTCGTGTTTGAATATCCCGATATTTTTTCATATTTCGTGTCTCCTAATTTTAACTCAATATTTCATTTTCGCAAGAGGTTTTATTCCAAGGACGATTTTTATGGGGGAGCAAATGATGAAAATTCTAGTAATTAATTGTAGTCCCGTTAGAAACGGGGCAACGGCAGAAATAGTGAGCATAGTTAAAAAGTGTGTAGAAAAGGAAAATACTGTAGATACGGTATGCATTGATGATTTTGAAATCAAACTGTGTAAGGGTTGTCGAAAATGTAATGAGATAGCTGAGTGCTTTCAAGAAGACGATGTGGTAAAATTGATGAAAAAATATGATTGGGCGGATAGAATAGTTTCTGTTTCACCATCTTATTGGGCTGATGTCCCTGGTCAGTTTAAAGTTTTTATTGATAGATGTACTCCTTGGTGCAATACTCATGTTCCCCATGCAAAATTGGCAAGTGGAAAAAAGGGATATGTAATTGCATTAAGGACTGGGTCAAGTATGCTTGAATGCGAGAGAGTAATAAGCAGTATTGAGCATTTTTATGGACATTTAGAAATTGAGCCTTGCGGTAAATTGGGATTGTGTGGAGTAGAATTTAAGGAAAATCTCAATGGAAGGCTTGAAGAAATAAAAACATTTTGTGAGTTAATTAAGAGTCCATAAACTCCAGCATATAGTGTTGTCATAAGAGAAAAAGCAAAGCGGTTGAGAATCGACAGCAAAATATTATAGAAAATCAGTGTACGCGCCATTTGTATAAACCTCTCAAATGATTGTTTTGGGGCAATGGATGTGGAAATATTATTATACAAGGAGAATGAGTAATATGGGTAACGAAATTTCTTTGAATGTGATATTAGTTAGTTGCGAAAACAAGGAGGGGTTGGTTGAAAATCGCAATCATCCCGAGTTGCCACCGTGTGGAATCTTAGGATATATACAGCAGAAGAATCCAAATGTTGTTTTTTTGTCGAGTGGTGGAACATATCAATTATTAAAAAGAAATCGTTTTAATGTCATTGATTTCGAAGAATATACATCTGCTCCCCAGATGAAGGACGGATTGGTTAAATCAATTGATTATAGAATTCATAGTAGCATTCTTGCGCAGGATTTTAACCCTGAAGATCTTGAGTTTTTGCAGAAAAATGGTCTATTAAAGATTGATGCTGTTTTTACCAATTTCAACCGATTGGATACGAATGGTGTGAGTAAAATCGATACTATGGAGCGCCTAGAAGAATATAGAAACAGGATTGATTTGGGTGGTCCATTAATGTGTATGTCATCAAGAAAAGGTTTTTTAAATACTATATTATTAACCGATCCAAACGATTATAAAGCCTTAATCGATGATTTGAATAAAAATGATGATAAATGTAGTTTGCCCTTTAGAATAAAAATGTTGAAGAAAAGTAGCGCTATTCTTGATGAATATAATGCAAGTATAAATAAACTTTTTACCTTAATTGATGAGTCAATAAAGATGGGGTAGTTTTTGTGAAAAATCAGGCGAAGATGGTGTGAGTAAGAACATTGGCTATGAAAAAGTCGGCAGAACGGTTAGGGGGGCTTATAAAAAATGTCATATAGAGAAATGCTGCTGAATAATTTAAAAGCTTTTTGCGATGATGAACAGAAAATTGCAATATATAGTAAGGATTGCAATATTTCATATAAACAGCTGAATGACGAGGTATTAGATTTAAGTCAAAATATAATTGATAATTATGGAACTGATAATGAAGTAATCGCTGTTAGAATGAAAGATTCACTTAACTCATTTGAGATGATTTTAGCGTTGTTATTCTCGAACAAGATTGTATTACCTGTTCCCTTAGAAGTTCCAGATGATAAAGCAGTTGCTATTTTTAAGGATATAAAACCGTTGGTAATATTTACAGATGATGAGAAGTCCTATGAAAATTCAGTTGATTTTTATGGGTTTAAAAGAGCAACTTCGAATAAAAAGTTTTCGCCGCCAAAGTATTGTGACGATTCAAGATATATTATTATCATGACTTCCGGCACAACTGGTAATCCCAAAGGATGCTGTTTAAGTGATAAAGCGTTTTTAGGAAGAGTGTATGACCTTTATGAAAAATTTGGATTTGAAGAAAATGATAATTTTTTGTTTTCTTCAAATTATTCGTTTGATGTTTCATATACACAAATACTAACTTGGTTGTTTGGTAAAGGAAGTATAACGATTCAAAAGAAGGGGGAAGACTTTCGGAGCATTCCAGATTATGTGAATGCCTTCAAGGTTACACATTTAGCGATATCACCCGCAGTGTTGAAGTATGTCTATTCACCTTTGGTTGAAAAAACAAATAGCATCAAGGATGTATTTGTTGCTGGAGAGAAGTTCCCGACCATTGTAGCCGAGAAATGCATAGAACAGCATCCGTATTTTAATCTTTGGAATATGTACGGACCAACTGAGTTCTCTATTTATGCAACTTATTTTAATGTGATGGAGTATAAAAAAACTGATACTAGCGTGCCAATAGGATATGCATTGGAAGGTGTTAAAATTAAGCTATTAGGTTCCCAAGATAGCGTGATTAGTGAGGATGGGGTAGAAGGGCAAATCTTGTTGGGAGGGAAGGGTTGTTTTTCGGAGTACGTTAATAATAGGGATAAAACATTAAGTTCTCTCATAGAAATAGAGGACGAGTTATATTATAAAACAGGTGATGTGGGATGTTTTATTGGCAAGAAATTATATTTTCATGGTAGAAAAGACCATCAGCTGAAAATTAATGGTATTCGTGTAGAGGCGGAAGAAATAGAAAGGCTCATTATCGAAAAGTGTCCGGAGATAGAAAATGTAATTGTAAAACTGTTGAATTACCAGTCAAAAAGCCAGTTGGTTGCGTTTGTGGTTTTACGAGATAAGAACAAGCAAATCGATTTAGCTTTAATAAAGAAAAATATTCAGACGCATATTGAGGGATACTTCATTCCTAAAGTGTTGTTCATACTAGATGAGATTCCATTGAACAAAAACGGTAAGATTGATAATGATAAATTGCAAGAGATATACATGAGTTCTAAGATTCAAAAAACAAATGAAGAACTTGAAGTTTTAGACGTGGATATTAAAGAAGCGCTGCGTATAATATGGCAAAGCGTTTTAAATATTCATATAGCTGATGATCAAGTTAGCGTTTTTGAATTGGGTGCAGATTCAATAGATATAGTGGAAGCACAAAGTCCAGTATTTCCAATACTAAAACGGCCAAAGTGTAGGAGTAGTCAAGAAGTAAACGGCTCTCCTACACTGTTTTCTGCTTCTTAAACCGCCAAACGAGCGAAAGAAAAGAGGAGCCGCTAAGCCCCTCTCAACTCGGAATGCTATTCTCAATGCATACTGCCTTGCATGTTGTTTGCGCTGGCTGCGATGTCCAGTTTTTCCGTCAGGAATGCGACGTCATCCTCTTTCATGATGTCGAGTTCTCTCAACACCTTGAGCGTGGTGACTACATCTGCGCGTTTTTCCTTCCAAAGCTTCACCAGCTTCTTGTCGATGCCCATAACAGTTCTCCTTTCAATAGATTCCATAAAAGGAGATGCGAAACAGGCGGAGAAAACCTCAATGGCTAATCACTGATCTTTATCTGGTTTTCGCAATGGCTTTGTGGTAAACTTGGTTATCCCGCGAGCAGTCATCCCCAAAAGGTCAAGAATGTTATTACCGCTCACATCGTTCAATGCTCCGCAGGTCGTACATTTCCATGTCCCTTTGCGTATGGTGAAACCTCGTTGATTGTTCAGGTATGCGCCACAATAATCACAGACCCAATCGCAACCTCCGTCATGAGAACCGGCCATGATGACTCTCCTCTTTTGTTAGATGTATTAGAGTATATCACACCGGAAGAAGAAAAGAAAGCCCCGTAGACCCATGCCACAAAACAAGGAGGCACTGCATTAGCGCCTCCCGTTAATAATGATGTGTGCCAGAAGAACAACCGGCCACGTTACAATGTCAATGATACCACCAAAAAATATTTCAGCTTTTGTGTAAGGGACTTTATTTTCTGCATACCCCTTGATGATAAAAGCCTCGACTATGATTCCGGCAATAAGGTAAAGTTTCAAAGCCATAGTTCATCCTCCTTTCCACATCGGACCATGTCCATTTGTAGAGCAAGAACGTTATTATTGACTGCCACTATTGATATGGCGCTCAATCTCTTCTGCCTTTTCAGCGAGGTCTTTAAGACCTTGTAAAATTTCCTCCGCATTTTTCTTCTGTTCCTCGAACAAACGGATGGCATTAGCCAATCCTGATACCTCAATTTTAACATTAGGACCTGTCGGGGTCTGAATAACCTTTGCGGATGTATAGACATTTACATGATGGGTCCTGGCATCAAGTCCGGATTTCATCCGCTCATAGGTGTTCACCAGATGCTTGCAACACTCTGAAAGCTTGTCTTCCCCATCAAACTCGAAACATAATCCGTAGATAAACATATAACATACCTCCCAAAAAACATAAAAAAGAAAGAGCCCGTGTTTCCACGAGCCCTTCCTTCTTGGGACGGAGATTAGAATTTCAGCTTTTCGTTGATCTTCGCAATCTGTTGCTCCGCCTTTTTCTGAACCTTAGTGGCTCCGGCCTCGATTGCCAGTTCAAGTGTTTCCTGCCAGACTTCTAACTGGTCCAGCAGTATGCCCTTGTACTGGTTATCGGTCATACCCATTTCCTCACCTCCATTTAGAAGGTATGAATTGTTGCGTTCAGCCATAGCCTAACCAACCTCCTTCCATAATAGGCGTTGCGCTTTTTGCGCGTGGTTGATAATTCCTGCTTCTTTTAGACTATCATACCACGAAAGGTAAAGACTGTCAATCAGGCTCATTCGATACCAATTCTCATATCCGCTGATATACTATTCTTCCCTCAATGCGGTTGCCCGCATCGTCGAGTAAATCCTTCTCTTCTGCATCCTGCACCCCTTCGTAAACTGGGAGTCGCTGGGGGTAGCCCTCAAACATGATCCCGGTTACGACACTTCCGTCTGATCTGTGGGCCGTATAGCCCTTAAGCAGCGCCTCCGGGGTCACCGTATCAGATGTCAGGTCAATCAGCGTTTGCTGGCCGTATACAACCTTGCTTACCGGCATTCCATCACCCCGCAATCGTGACGGTGACCCCTCCAGCATCGTTCTCGCTCTCCGCATAAGGGATGGCGGCCACGGTCACCTTCGACAGGCAGTCGTATCCCTCCTCGGGAAGCACCACCTGCTCTTCAACTGACGGAACCACAGACCGCTCCTGGGCGTTGACCACTTCGGAGGCCTCCATCGTACCCGTGATGGCCGCGCCGCTCTTATCATGGGCAGTTGTCCCAGTCAGGAGCGTACCAGGAGTCACCGTATCCCCGGTCAGATCAATCAGGACCTTTCCGCCATAGACAACCTTGTTGACATTTTTGGTAGTTTCGGGCATAACGACACCTCCCTATTAAAAAATTCCCATCTGCTTGAACAGATAGCCGATAGCGATACCGATGACACCGCTGAACACGCACCAGACAAACTTCCGCCAGCTCTCGCCGTCCCGGTTTTCCAAGATCTCCAGCCGCTTCCCCTGGGACACCTGCTCCTTGAGCATGTTTTCCATGTTGGTGGCCAATTTCTCCACAGACGTCGTGATGGCGGCAATCTGCTGGATCGTTGTCTCGATAATATCCAACCGATGGTTCTGGCGGTTGTTCTCATCCTCCAGCCGTCGGTTTTCCGCATCCATGCTGCGGCGGAACTCCTCGTGTTCTGTGCGGGAAATATAGTCATCCATCCTTGTTTACCTCACTGTCTCCAATAATGGCGGTAAGGCCCGCCGAAGCGTTTTCCTCCTCCACATAAGGAATCGCAGCCACCACCACATTCTCACCCATAACTTTCTGGGCGGTGTCCAGCGACTGCGATACAAATGCTTTGGGTGTAACGGCGTAGTTACCCTTGTATGGGCCTGCGCCGTTTTTGACCTCAAACGTATGGGGGCCAGCGGCATCCGTAATTGTCACCACATGCCCGTCCTCAGTCTCCTGAATGGATACGGATGGGGAAAAACCATCCTTGCCCTTAATGGCTCCTCCTCCCTCTGCCGTATCCCTCGTAAATCGTTTGGAGAGGATCAGCGCGTCCTCCGCTCTCATGCCGCGTCCTCCTCCCTACTGCGGATACCACTGATCGGTAGTCCGCTCGTACATATAGAAAGCGCCGTTATCAATGCAGTATGCCGTGCTGCCGGTTCCGCCGGTATGTGGCAGTTTGTCCAAGTCCTTGGAAAGGCCATACCAGCTTTCAGTCGCCTCGGCGGGGTCTCCAACATACGGATTTGGCGCCCTGCTCATCAAGACCCAACTGCCAATATCTTCCACTTTTATACCGCCTCCTATTCTCGATCGGTTATCACCATCTTCTTATTGACAGTGGTGATCGTTTTGTCGTATAGATTCTCATAGAGCATAATCATACTCCTGCGCTGGGATTTGGACATCAGCTTGTAGTAACCGCCCATCCAGCTCTTGAACATGTTCTCTACATTTTCGTATGGAACATGTCCATTTTGAACCTTAACAGCGAGTTTCTTAAGCTTCTGCCGCATAGCCGTAACACGCTTGGGATTGATCCGGCGAATTATTTTGCCGTTGTCGGTGAGCGTGTATTTTACCTGAAGGTATTTATAGGTGCTGCTGATTTTCACAATCCGGGTCTTTTTCTCGTTGATATGGATGCCCAGCTCCTTTGCGATCTCCCGTATATGCTCCAGAAGATCCAACAGCTCCTCTTTTGATGGGCTCATGATGTACCAGTCGTCCTGATAGCGGGCATAGTATTTCTGACGCCTCACATACTTCACATAATTGTCCATGCGATACGGATAGTAAATGCCGATAACCTGTGAAATCTGATCGCCGATGTTCACAGACTTCTCCATAAACTTCTCGCCGGTGAGCAATTCCCTTGGAATAAGGCGGTACTCCAGCTTGTTAAAGACGTCGTCCAGGCAGGAGGCATATTCGTCCTCTGTCATGTACGACACATCAATTTTGAAGCACTCGAAGAGAACCGTCAGCAGCCATTCGATGAACTCGTCATTGTCGAACAGCGCCAACAGCTCTCGTTTTGCAACCTCATGGAGAATATTGTCGTAGAACTTCGTGAAATCGCCTAAGAGGATATAGCCCTCATTTCCGTATTCTCGATAATACTTCCGCAGGTGTATCTCGAAGCGTTTCCGCGCATGAGCCATACCACGCCCCTTGACAGAGGCGGCATTGTCGTAAATAATCTTCTTTATGATCGCCGGCATCAGCAGCTCATCACAGAACGCATGACGAACGACGCGATCATTGGTCTGCAAACTTGTAATGGGCCTAATCCGCCCCCGCTCGCGCAGCGTGAACTCGTCAGTCCTGCCATTAACCAGGGTTCGATTTTGTAAATCGCGCTGGATCTGGAAGATATGACGAAGAAAATTCAGTATGTACCTCTGAACACTTTCCTTCCACTTGCTGACCCTCACGGAGGCTTCATAGGCCCGATGCAGGGTGTTGGCGTCACAGAGGATTTCCTCATAAGTCATAGATATTCACCGTGATAGCAATACTTACCGTAGTAAATTGCGTCCGGGTTTGTCATTTATCCCTTTGGGGAAAGGACAGCGTCTCCTTCTCTGTTGGTTAGGCAGAGAGTCCGGACGAACCCCATTAGAGTTCGCCGCGCCATTGTAGTTCGAGTTACCATTCCAGTTGACATTGGCGAAGTTAGCCGCCGACAAGCGCATTCAGACGCTGCCCTGTAGGTATGATTTGATCCTGTTATCCCTTTGACGCCACTTCTTTATCAAACCGATTTCTCGGTCGATAGCGCTGACAATTCTGCCGTAGACATTGACATCCACGTCAAAAAGCTCGACTACCCTCTGGAGTTCCTTGATAATCTGCTCGCAGTTTACAATCGCAAAGTTCTGATAATCCCGCCGCTGTTCATACTCGCGCATGGATGTCGGATAGATGGAGTTGGCCCCTCTCAGATTGTTGGTGAGCAGGAAGGCCATCTGGTCAATATTATTTTTAGCGGTCTGCATCAGATAGCGGTAGCGGCTGAAATTCTCCGTCGCGTCCCTCCCACATGCGTATCGGACGCGGACCAGGTGGTCCATGTCTTTCACACCAAAATCTTTCTGGATCAGATCTGTTAGCATTTTATGGAGCTCCACGGAACAGACGATCGGTTCCAGCTTGGACTCCTTGCGGTTGTTGACGAGCACGGCCATATCAATACGCCTTTCCGGTAATCTCCTCAAACTCCGCCTGGGTGATCCAGCCCATCTTGACGGCATTGCGCACCCGGGTCTCAGTCCACAGCTTCATGCTATAGTAGCCCCGGACTTTTTCATAGTTGCTGCTGCGTTCCATAGTCTTACCAGTTCCTTTCTAAAGTTTCGGGTATTGTAACACACATTTTGGTCACCTGCGTACGGAACTTTCAAAAATTTTACAGTTCCACGCCGGTCATCATGGCCAGGTACTCCAGATCAGACTGCATCTTCAGCCGCCGAAGCTCGCTTTCCGGGACGTCCAGCAGGACAAACCAGTATTCCTCATCCACATGGGTGATCTGGATCAGCTTCATGTTGTCGTGGGTTTCTTCGTTTTCGCCGTCGCTGATAACCACAGGAGAGCAGTTGCCGGCGAACATAGCGGGAGTGATCTCCGCATCGGAAATATAGTTGTTGCCGTTCAGCCGCAGGCCGGTAAGCGCAGTGCCGTCGGCCAGGGTAATGGCGTAGGTTTTTTCATCCATTTTGAATGCTCCTTCTCAAAATCGCCGCGGGGCACAAGGCCCCGAGATTTACTAACCAACAGGGAATGCCGGACGAACCCCATAAGAGCTCGCCGCGCCAAAGTAGCCCGAGGCACCATCCCAGTAGACAAAGGCGAAGTAAGCCGCCGACACAACATCACGAAGCCAGTAATTCTGCCTCGTCTTGATGAAGCGGGGACACACCGCCATCAGCGCCAACTGGGAGTTGCTGATGGTCCAGTTGCCGGGGACAATCGTTCCGTCCGAAGTGGGAGCGAAGTGGTGACAGCCATACACCATGATCTCGCTCATGATCTCCACGCTGGAGTCCGTCCACGGGCATCCGGACGGTCTCCCATCCGCCACAGAGTTTACCAGGTTTTCCCTGTGCGTCAGCACCATATCACCAAAGGCGGCGGCAATGGTGGTCTTCGCCGCGTTCAGCCCCTCAATGCGCATCTTGGAGCCGGTATAGCCGCCCTCGGTGGTATGTGCGTCGTTCATCACATGGTTGTAAAGGACCGTGTCCGGCACAATGACCAGATGGTGGGGCGGCACGCCGGTATCGCCGCAGTTGACCCAGTAATCGAAATCGGCAATCCGCCAGGTAACGTTGTTGATAACCCAGTAGTCCCCGAGGAAGAGTCCCTTAAAGGAGCCGTCCCGGATGGCCGCCTTCTGTGCTGCCGTGACCGCGCCGCCAAGGTTTTTCCCTCGGAAAGTCATTCGACGCTGCTCAGGCGCGATGAACGTGTCCAGCATAGAGAAGAATGCATCGCTGGCATTGATGGCTTTGTTGCCGGCAGCCGTGCCGACAAGCAGTCTGTCCGCAGCGGAAATGACGCTGACCTGGGGAATATCAGCCATCTTTACCCCCGCGATAAAGTCCTCCGCACTGAGCAGGCTGACCACAGCCTTGGCCAGATTGGAGGCAGTCATTGCTCGGTTACCGTCTGCGGTTCCTACCAGAATGTCGTTGTCCGCCGACAGGGTTGTGACATCTGCGAGCTCACTCATGGTCAGACCGGAGATAAAGTCATCCGAGCTCAAGGCCGCAACCAGACTCTTGGCCAGATTGGCCGCAGTGATAACCTTATTGCCGGCGTTGGTACCTACCAGCAGCCGGTCTGTAGCGGGAATTGTGTTGATGGCGGAAAGATCAGCCATCGTAAGGCCGGAAATAAACTCCTCCGAGCTCAGAAGCGCGATCAGCCCCTTAGCCAGAGCATCCGCCGGGATAGCCTTATTCCCGTCTTCCGTGCCCACCAGGAGCATGTTCTCTGCCGGAAGGCCCTCGGCCGCAGTCAGAACCCCCATGTCCAATCCGGAGATGAAATCCTCGGAACTCAGCAGGTCAATCAAAGCCACGGCCAAGTCGGACGCCAAGATGGTCTTAGTTCCGTTTTCGCCATCAAGCAGCAGCACATCGTTGGCGCCAACCCGCTTGACCTTCTCATAATCTATGATTTTCATATCGCATTCTCCTTGTTATGTATTGCCCACGATGGCCTCCAGAGCTTCTACCCGCTCCACCAGCTCGAACACCACCTGGATGAACGCCTCAAATCCAATGGCCTTCACGCCAATGGTCTCCCCGTTGCTGTCCAGCACAGGATCGTTGCCAGCGTCCCGCAGGATCTGCTCATAGGTGTAATCAGACAGAAGCGTCCGTATAGACTCCAGAAGCTTGGCATAGTCCGTCAGCGCCGTCAGCTTCTCCAGCACCGTCTGCGCGTAATCTCCGGCAGAGGTTTCAGACTGCCTGGCCTGATCCGCGAAAGTGGCCGCGCTGATTTCAGACGCTTTTGCCTCTGTCTGGCTCTTGAGCGCATTCTCTTCCGACCGCAGAGCCAGCTTAGCAGAGTTGTCCGCATCACCTGCCTTCTGCGCGGCAGCTTCCGCAGAAGCCGATGCGCTGACCTGGTGCTCCCGGGCTGCCGCCGCTGAGACAGCCGCCTCAGAAGCCCTGTCCCCAGCCGTGCGTGCCGCAGCCAGCGCAGACTGCTCTGCTGCGAGAGCGAGTATCGCCGAATCCTGCGCATCACCTGCCATTTGCACCGCGTTTGCTGCAAACCGAGCGGCCTCTGTCTCGGACTGCTTTGCAGCGGATGCAGACCCGGCAGCTTCGCCGGCCTTCTGTGCCGCACTGCCCGCGCTGACGGCAGCCGCAGTTTCCGACGCCTTGGCAGCCGTCTCGGACTGCTTCGCTTTTGTCTCCGAGGCGTGGGCGGCAGAAGCGCTTCCAGCAGCCGCAGAAGCTGACTGACCGGCCTGTGCGGCATAGGCCATAGCGGAATTCTTCGCATTGGATGAGTCCTGAATAGCCTGGGAGGACTCGACATTCATCGCGGCAATCGCGTCATGAATGGACTGACGGACCTCCTCACCGTAGACAGCGGCAAGGATTTTCGCCAGATAGGTGGATACGTTTGCCATATCGCCCCTCCTAGTCCTCCAGCATCCAGTCGATGCTCAGAATTTCCTCGCCGGACAGGGCGCCAATCACATCGCCGTATTTCAGCGTCATCAGCTCTACCTCATGCTCCATGACATTGAACGGCTCCAGCTCGTTGAGAAATTCCTGAAACTTCGGAGAATCCATTTTGAGAACGATCCGGCCAGTCTCCCTGCCGGCGTCACCATCCGTCTCCGGTTCTCCGTATTTCTCCACGAGACGGTCCCTGAAAGCCGTATATTCCGTAAGAGACCGGGAGAGAACGCGGGTATTTCTGGCGGCCGCGTAGCCGACAATATCCCTGTGGGACAGCAGCGGCCGAAGCTCCTGGACCATCGCCACCATCTCCAGATTGTTGAATGTCTTTTTCATACTGCTCCCTTCTAGCTGATAGAATTCAGCGCACTTTGCAGGTTTTGGAAGAAAGCCGCGCTGATGGTGTCGCCGCTGTACACTCTGGCAGGCACTCCTCTGGCGGAGTTGACGGCGGCTATGGCGTCCCGGGCCTGATTGACAATAGCGGCAGAAATCGGCAGTCCGCGATAGACACTGGTAAAATAGTACGCAGAGAGACCCGCATACTCCCGAAACGCGTTGATCCTGTCGCAAAAGGCGTTCCACTCGCTGGCGGAAAGAGAGATTGTTGCACCACTGCTGACAACGCTCTGCCAATACCAGTTGTTGGGCCTCGGCTTGGTATCGCCTCCGCCGCTCTGACTGGGGGTAGTAAATGTCTGTGCGCCGATCCAGGCCGTACTGCCGCCGGAGACAACGCCGGCGTTGACTGCATATCCGGTGGATGCGCTGAGCCCGGCGAAAGTTTTGGTCAAAGACGAGCCGGAGGATCGGTGCTGCTCATCCACAACAACCGCTGAGCCGGGGTTTCTGCGCACGTAAAAGCGGACCGTATCCCCGCTGGAAATACCACGAACCGTAATGGATACGGAGAGGGCTGTGCATGAGTAGGTAAAACTTGCCATATTTCCTCCTACGCAAATGTAGCGGTTGAGTCCAGCCCGACAATATGGGCCCAGTTGGAGAAGGTCAGCGTGCCGCCATTTCCACGAATAATCGCCTCCGGACCAAAGCCGCCCATATCACGGTAATTGATGGTCAAAACAGGACCATAGGAGTCCGTACTCAGTACAAAGGACCCTGACCTGTCCGCCAGTACCTGAAATGTCTGGCCGATAAAAGTGCCGCCCACGACGATGTTGCCGGCCAGTGTTGGCGACGCCACGGTATTGCCGTTGATGAACGTCCCCCCGATATACTCGCCATTGGCGATCCTGGCTGCCAGATCCTTTGCGGCACCAGCAGCGGACTCGGCACGCGCGGCCGCGCCGTTGGCGGTGGCGGCCAGATTGTAGGCGGGATTGTAGTCCAGATTGTAGTTTCCCACCTGAGCCCAGTTGATGGAGCTCCCAGCCCCCATGGTGACGTTGCCGTTGATGGAGACCGCCCCATTCTCGGTGATCTGGAATGAAACCTGATTGTTGTCCCGCCGGCGCACTGTCAGACCATACAGATCCAGGTATTCGGAGGAGAACTTCATTCCGTCCATCATGCTGTGGCCGTACTTGTCCAGAAAGTCCTCCGCCTGGACAACACCGGCGAAGGTGCCTTTTACTGCCACCAGCTCACCGGCGAAGGTACCCCGCCGGGCGGTCAGGTTTCCCTCCTTATCAACAATAAAATTATTGCCGATATTGATAGAACCCGCCTCCATGGTCAGCTCGCCGGTATCCAGATTGAAGATGGTATTTTTATTGACGGACTCCAGTATTCCAGTACGGACCCTGTCCGCGCTCATGGTGCCGACAGTGATAAAGTTGGCGACAATGGCCCCATCCATGGTTATGGCGGCCACCAGACTATTGGCGTTGTTGTACCTGGGGTTATTCTTGTCATAGTAAGCCAGACCGTTGAGGTTCCATCGCCAATAGCGGGTAGCGGCCTTGTAATCCCTGGTATCGGAGATATAGAGCTCGTTGGTGCCATGCTCCCCCTTGGTGATGGTGATATAGCCGTTGGTGGCCATGTTCATGATCGCGTCAGCATTTTTCCGAGCCTCGTCCAGAATACTCTCCTTGGTTGGCAGGGCCTCAATCCGCTCCAGAATGGCAGAGCTGGCCTTATTGGTGCTCTCCGTCAGGCTCATGCGCTCGCTCTTGCCCAGGGTGTACTTCGCCTGCTCCGGATGATCCAGAGGGAGGACGATCTTAGTCACGGGAAATACCTTGTCCATGCCGTGGAGGTAGGAGCGGCACTGGAGCTGATCCAGAATAGCCACCGGCTCCGTGCTGCCGCTCATAAGGTGCAGATCCACCATGGAGACCTCCAGCACCAGGTTCTCAAACTGGGTCTCCCGCAGATATTCCTTGGCCTTCTCCAGCAGCTGGGCGGGATCGGAAATATCCGGCCAGTCCACAACCTGCTCGATCCGTCCAAACTGGGCCAGCGTGTCGGCGGCCACATAGATGGAGCCGCCATTGACACTCTCCACAGTGGTATAGGCGTCCATATCCTTGATGGGGGATTTCTCCAGCTTCTTTCCCCTGGGGATAACCACCGTCGCCAGCTCCGTCAGATCCCAGGTTTTCGTGAAGTCCAGAAGATTTTTCCCGAACTCAACAACCTGGCTGTTGGTATTGGGATACTCGGCCAGATAGTCCAGATAGCGGACCCCGTCCACCTTCCTCACACGGATACGGCCGCCAAACACTTCCACCAGCTTTCCGCTGACACACTGCATGGTGGTCTCATAGTTGGTCCGCCATGTGTAGGTATGGCCGTCGTCCGTCATGGTAACGGCCCCTAAGCGGAATTGCTCCCGGCATTTTGAATTGTGAACGGCCAAGAGCTGATTAAGAAAGCCGATCACCGTCAACCCTGTATACTCGGCGGGGGGCTGGACGCTGTCATTGAGGTAACCCAGCTCCCCCTCACAGGTGAGTATGCGCCGTTTCCAAAAGTCCTCCTTCTCGTCCACCACCCGGCCAGACCAGATCTCTTCCCCCTCCCGGCATACGCTGATGACAGATGAGAGCCGCTTTACTGTGGAATAACCTACATTTTGGGGCGGGACGGTCAGCGTGAGGGACCCGGCGGAGTTCTCCGCCAGCGTCAGCTTGGCTCCCACCACCTTGTACTCCGGCATGGAGTAGATGTCCTCATGGATGCAGCTTCCATCCGAATAAATGCTGTACATTACAACCTCCCCTGGTGAAAGTCAATGGAGACTGTCCCGTTTCCCTTGAAATACAGGATCTCCCTCCCCCCGACAAAGAGGAAATCCGGGATTTGATGAATTCCGTCCCGGAGATGCCGGGTGGCGTCGATATGGACGGTTGGGTTCACAAACCGGATGTCCATACCGGCGCTCCCGGTCCCCTGAATGGCAAAGGAGGGGCATACCGGCGCAGAACCTACCAGCTCTGGTGGAAAGGTCTTCTGGGTCCAGGCTGCGCCGCTGGTGATGCGGATGTTTTTGAAGAACGCGGCTGTAATCACTCCGTTCTGGAAATTGAAGGGGTCCCACAGCCAGTCGTCGCAGGTCTTCCGTACAGACCACTTGTAGGGGCCGACGTTGTATCCGATGGTCACGGTGGTCCATGGGGTGGTGTTTTTCCAGTCCTTGATAAAAAAACGCCCCTCATAGAACCAGTTCCGATCATCCTCCAGATAACAGCGCATGGCGCGGCCATGGAGGTAGTCGGCGATGGCGGAGTAAATATCCTGCCAGGACTCGTAACCATTAAGCCGCAGAAACTCGAAGGAGCCCTCCCGGTTGTTGAAAATCGGATAGCCGGTCAGCATCTCGCTCAGGTCAATGACGCCGCTGGCCCCCGGAATATCCAGATAGGTGGTCTTCTGCGTAGGCGGGGCGAAGGACGGGAGAACGGGAGAAACCAGACGCCAGTCATCCCAGGTATTCTTCTCTCCGAAGGTAATCGAATGGTACATGCTACATGTTCCTCCCTCTCCAGTTTGCCCGATCCCCCAGCTCCTGGTCAATGGCCGGGGTGATTTCGCCCACCAGGGCTCCCGTATCCAGCACCATCTGCATCTGTCCTACCCGCTCGGACAGGGCGGCCATATCGCTGCGCAGATCCTGGATGGCGTTTACGATCCGGTCATCCCCGGAGGATAGCCCATCCCGCAGCGTATCGGTCAAGCTGCTGATCCCGTCCAGTTGGTTCCGGGAGTATCCCGCATTTTGAATTTGCAGAGCGTACTCTCTGGAGAAGAGCGTATCCAATTTCCGGGACCCGGCCTCCAGATCGCTCAGATCCAGTACCGGACGGATCACCGGCTCAGGGTCCCGCTCCAGAATACCGGACACAGCGTTGGCGGCGAAGGCCAAACCGTCTTTGGCGCTCTCCGCCACATTCCGCCCAGCGTCATAGGACTTGTTCGCATAATTGGACAGCGCGTTCACAAAGCCCATGCCTGTGAAATTACCCAGCTCCTCAAATACACCGGACGGAGAGTGGATGTCTAAGGTGGTCTTGACAGCAGCTACCCCGGCGTTGGCAAGGTCAGTAAGGCCCTGCACAAATCCTGCCTTCTGCGCCTCAATGCCGTTAGAGAGACCTGCCACGATCTGCTCCCCCAGCTCTGTCCATCCGGCCTGGCCGAGAATGCTGTTTGCCGTCTCCACCATCTCAGAGAACTCGGCCTCCGTATACTCCGGAAGAATACCAACGGTCCTCTCAAAGGTAGTTTTCAGGTCCTCCAGCTGCTGTGCGGTGGTGGACTCCAGCTCGGACATCTGCTGCTGCCACACTGCCCGGTACTCATCCAGCTCGGCGGCGGCTTCCTGACGGAGGCCAGCGATTTTGCTGTTGGTCTCAATGCGAAGCCCCTCCAGCTCCTCCGTCGCCTGCCGGCGGGCCAGGGCGTGCTTGATACCCCAGAGGGAGGCGTACTTCTCCAGCTCGGAGTCACTCATGGAATTGAGGGCCTTCAGCTGGGCAATGGCGGAGGGGCCCATCTCTTGCAACTCCTCCACCAGGCCAGGATCCAGGCCACGGGCGGACAGAGCGTCCAGCGTATCCCGCCAGCTCTCAAACTCATGGACCTGGTCCATCAGGTTGCCCATCAGCTCCTCGCCGCTGACCTCCTCCTTTTCCGAAACCGCATCGAAGAGTCCGTATGCCTTGTACAGGCTGTCGGCGCGGCTGTCCAGGGCGCTGGCATAGGCGTCGTTCAGATCCTGAATATCCTTCTCCAGCTGTTCGTTGACAGACTTGACCTTATCGGCGTACTCCTGTTCCAGGGAGAGCCGCTTCTCGTGGTAGTCGGACTGAACCTTCTCCACGTCTGCATAGTAGTCCTTCTGGGCCTGCCAGAGCTGCTTTTGGAGATTATAGACCTCCCGATCCAGCTGTTTCCGCTTATCGGTGCCCTTGGCGTACCGCTGCTGCACACGGGTGTAGGCGGCCAGCTTCGCAGCGGTGCCCAGACGGTCATAGGCATCCTCCTGCTCAATCCAATCCATGGAATGCTGGTAGGCAGCCTCAGCCAGCTCATTTTGAACGCGGTACTTCTCCCGCTCCAGCTTTTTCCACTCCTCAGTGCCCTGCTTATGCCGGGCCTGGACGCGCTCGTAGGCCGCCAGCTCCTCCTCCAGTGAGAGCCGCTGGTAATATTTCTCCTGCTCGATCCAGTCCATGGAGTGCTGATAGGACTCATCCATCAGCTGCTTTTCCAGTGTGTAGATCTCCCGGGACACCTTTTTGCGCTCTTCAGCGGTGAGCTTGTAGGCTGCCAGAACATTCCTGTACTGCTCCAGCTTTTCCGCTGTGGTGATCCGGTCATAGAATTGTTCTTCCTCTATGTACTCCTGGAACGCTTCATAGGCGCTCTTGGCTGCCTGAGCTTTTGCTTTGGATGATCTCTGTGCAGCAGATGCCGTCTCCTGCACAACCATGGTTTCGGTTTTGCCAGCGTCTTCCACCGCCTTGGATGTTTTTCCAAGCCATTCATCTGGTACAAGACTGCTGAGGGCCGACTTAGTAGCGTCAACCGCACCCGCTGCAACGGTGGAAGCAGCGTCCGCAACCCCCTTCCCGCTATCCTGAATACCAAGACGCAGACCTTCACCAGCATCTTGACCCGCTTTGTACTCCTCCTCAGAGGGGGAGTGGCTGTCCAAAGCCTTTCGTGTCGCGCTGACTACGGTTCGGCCCATATCCATGCCGGCATTGGACACGGCGCTCATTTTCCCGCGAATACCGTTGATGAGACCCTGAGCTGCGTCTTGGCCGGCCTTCTGGAAATTAGGAATAACAAGGCGAATACCTGTTTCCAGATTGGAGGCCAGCATTTTACCAGCTTCCTTCACAGGGAGCTCAGCCCCGTCGAAAGCAGATATGAAGCTGTCAACGCCCATATCCCCCAGAGCGGCTAAAGACGCGCCAAAATTGCGCAGCCCCCATGTGTCCAGAGTCTGCGTGTCTTCTGCGATGCCGACGATCGCCCGGAGTGTTTCTGTGACTCCGCTCAACTTTTGAGAGTCTATGCCGGAAATATTCTCATAGTAAGCGCTCAGCTGATTTCCAAAGTCCGATAGATTTTTACCGAAGGACGCGATGTTGTTATCTCCAGTAATCCAGCTTACCAAGCCGCCGTTATTCGGCAGGGAACGCGCCAGTTCACTAAGCGTCCGCGCGGCATTTGCAGAGGCCGCGACAACCTCCGGATTAACCTTTCCGGAAACTGCTTGGGAGTATTCAGCCATCGCCTTACCAAACGGGACGAGTTGTCCGGCAAAGTCTCCGAGTGAAGAACCGCCTGTCAGCCAGGAGGCAATACCGCTTAATACGTCCGCCCCGGTCAGGATCAGGATAGCCTCTGCCAATGCCTTCACCCCATCCATCATGGAGGCGTCAATTTTTGACGCGCCTTCGATGAATGGACGGGCATTGGTCATAAATCCAGACAGGTCCGATCCGATTTTCGGAAACTGGCTGGAAACCCCGCCCATAAAGCCGCCGGCGATCCCTCCAAAGAAGGAACCGATGGCCACGCCGATATTCTCCAGCAATTTGCCGCCTTCGCCAATGAGCCAGTTAAGGCCCGGAATTTGGGCAAAAGCGCCAATAGCGGCGAATATCAGAGCGAGCTCGGCCACAACCATCCCCAATCCGGCAGCACCGGCCATAGCACCTGGAACAAGTCCGGCCACCGCACCGAGCGCCACCATCATGCCGGAGAGCAGACCAATGCCTGCGGCCCCAAGAATGAGTGTGTTCACATCCATTCCGCCCAGCGCGTCGGCAACGCCGCGGAAGAGTGACGAAAAAAGGTTTACGCCGGCTTGAATTAAATCCGGCATATTATCGGCCAAGCTGTTCAAAACACCAATCAATATTTTGAGCAGCGAATCAGAGATCTGCGGCGTATATGTAGCGAGAGAGCTCAATCCAACTGTTATGAGTGTTAAAAATGCCTCTGCGATAGCTGGCGCGGCCGAGGATATGACCTCGCAGAATGCCACGATCCCCTCGCCTATTTGACCGATGACAGCTGGGATCATACCGGCAACGCCAACAACGATGACGGACAACGCCGCTACGATTGCTGTCGCTCCAGCTGTACCGGCAGCAGCAAAGGCCGTAAGGCCAACAGCCAATGCGGAAAGACCAGCGCCTGCGGCCAGAAGACCCGCTCCAACACCGAGAACGCCGGCGCCAATAAGAGCAAACGAGCCTGCGAGGGCCAGAATGGAGGGAATCAGCGGCGTCAGAACTGCCCCTGCTATACCGATGACTCCAAAGGCCCCTGCAATAGAAATAAGCCCTTTCGCAAGCGACTGCCAACTCATAGCGCCTAACATGCTTAGCGCAGGAGTGAGAATGGCTACCGCTCCAGCAGCCACCACCATTGCGGCCGAACCGCCCAATGTACCTTTCATGAGGTTTAGGCTGATAGCCAATTCCGCCAGGGCTACTCCCATAGCAGTCAGTCCAACAGCAACCTGCCCCCAGGAGAGCCCTCCCAGCGTACCCAGCACATGGGCCATAATTTCCAATGCGCCGCCGACGGCAATAAGTCCGACACCAACACCGGCTATATTTTTCGGCATCAAATTTGCAGCTATGGCAACCTCAGCAAGAGCTGCCCCTATCGTAGAAAGCCCGATGCCGAGCCGTCCCAAATCCATGCCGCCAAAAGAACTGACAGCTAAAGCAAATATCTTCATCGCTGCGGCGATTTCGATCATAGCTAAGCCAGAAGCAACGGAATGTTTCGTATTTCCGGCTAAATTCGTGAACAATGACACTTCCGCCAGCAGCCCGCCTATCCCAGCAAGACCTTTTCCAATCTGTCCCAGGTCCATACTGCCAAAATCCCCGCACGCGGAAGCAAGGACTTTAATCGCTCCAGAAAGGATAAGAACGCCGGTTGCGGTGCCGACTGTTTTTCCACTGAACTTTGCCGTATTCAGAAAAACATCCACTTCCGCCAACAGTCCGCCAACACCGGCAAGGCCGACAGCAAGCCCTCCCAAATCCATGCCGGACAGTTTTTTCGCTGCTCCAGCCAGGATGGAAATAGCGGCAGACATAGCGATCATGGAGGTATAGGCCCGAGTGGTTCCTTTGATAGACCCGCCGATCTTATTCATAACCGCCATAGCGCCGATCAGCTCCGCAAACATAACTGCCATAGCGCCTATAGAAATGCTGAGTTTATCGGAGTCAACCAGGGAGAGCGCGACAATGGATACGGTGAGAAGTCCCATTGCAGATGCGATTTTTAACAAGGTTCCGGCCTTCAACTGCGTCTGAAAAGCTTCCAAAGATCCCCGAACGCCGTCAAGAATATTGGTAAACCCCTCTATTGGCTCGGACACATTTGTAAGGAATTTACTTACCGAAAATGCAATTCCGCCAAGAGACAATCCGTTTAGCAAATCGAGAACGCCGCTGAAATTCGCATTGCTGAGTTTTTCGCTCAGCCCGCTTGTCAGATCCCCCAACGCTTTTGCTGCGCCGCCGCCAATCGTTTTCGTGAACTCCCAAAGAGAGTTCAGCAGCTTGAAGAAATTACTGTTTTCCAGAGCAGAACCCATAACATTACAAGCAGATGTAAAACCGGACTCCATATCACCTGCTTCCGCCCCGATCTGGGACAATCTCGCATGAACTCGCTCAAGAATTGTGTGAAACAGCTCAAAGCCTGGGGCAGAGAACTTTTCACGGATTCCGCTTATAAAATCTTCCACGGCCTCTGTCGCAGCTGAAACATATTCGGAAGTACGTTCGACAGCAGAGTTGAATGTACTTCCTTTTTGCACAGCCTGGTCCAGATCAACCAGCCACTCCCCAAAGCTGCCTGTAACGCCCAAGATGCCGCCGCTGAGCTTTCCAAGTCCGCCAAACAGCGGTGAGACTACGCGCACCATCGCCGAGAGCCCCTGCTTTCCTATATCCAATAGCGCGAAGAACCCTTTGAACGTGTTTCTCACATTTTTGGCGGTCTCTTCGCTCATTTTGAATTTTTCGGTTAGATTTTTCAGGTTCTCGGTAAACTGATAGAGCTGCTCAGATGTAGTAGCCGGAAAGATTTCGCGATAAGCTGTCTGAACGGTGGAAAAGAAGCCGGCAAGATCTCCAGCCTCTTTCGGGACCGCGAAGAGGGCGTCCCATGTATTCCAGAAAGCGGCGATCAGATTTTCTCTGCCAGAGAGCCGCCCAATCTGCTTGGCGTAGTCCTCAATATTAACGGTTCCATCCTTGACAGATTGATTTAATCTATCAAGCGCTTCTGCCTGCTCGGTGTTCAGACCAAGGCTTTTCAGCTCTTCGCTGCTGAGGCCTCGTGTCTTCTGTGTGAGACTTTCCAGGGACTCCGACAGAATGTCTGCTGTGAGCCAGCCCTGTTTCAAACTGTCCTCAAAGCTATCGGTGTTCGACGCCAGATCACCAACGGCGACGCCGTGGGCCAGGGCCGCCTCCATGATACTCTCCTTAAAGGCAACCGCATCGGTGATGCCCTCGTTCAAGAACTGTGACCAGCCGGAGTCCAATCCGCCGGACAACAGTTCATTGCGGGCGCTGGAGGAAGCGTTAATCATTTCGCTGAGGACGTCGCTGATCCTGGTCCACAGACCCTTCGCCTCCTCGAAGTCGCCGATGATCGTTTCCCAGCTCTCGGTCCAGCCGGATTGTACGGCCTCCTTGGTTGTGTCGATCAGCTGAGTAAAGGTCTTGACCTTAGTGGCTGCGTCGCTGGCTGTTTTTCCCATCTCCAGAATAGCCGCAGTCTGTGCCTCAGTATAACCCATCTCAAGGAGCTGAGCCTTTGTCAGATCCCCGGTAAACTTTTTCAGGGTCTCCGTCAGGATATCGGAGGACAGCCATCCCTTTTGCAGGGTCTCTCGGAAACTCCCCTGGTCGGCAATCATCTGGTCAATAGCAATACCGTGAACTCGGGCAGTGTCCTTCAGCGCATCCTGAAACACCTGGCCGCCCATACCGGCGTTGACCACTGAGTTCCAGTCCTGTAATTTTACTGTGCCAGCCGCCAGAGCCTGAGACAACTGGTACATAGCGGTGGACGCCTGCTGCGATGTGGAGCCCGAGACTGCCGCCAGGTTGGCGATACCCTTGATCGCCCCGACGGAAGTCTCCAGATCCACGCCGGCCGCCGTGAACGTTCCAATATTACGGGTCATCTCCGTAAAATTGTAAATCGTCATGTCGGCATAACGGTTCAATTCGTCCAGTGCCGCATTGACTTGTTCCAGAGTTGTTCCCTTGCCGGATGTATTGGCGAGAATGGTCTGCACAGCATTGATCTGTGTCTCATACTCGTCGAAACCGCTCTTAACCGGATCAAGCGTCAGTGCCTTGACAACCCGTTTTCCCGCATTGACAGCAGAATTGGTGATATTGGCAAGGGCTGTGACACCCATGACTTCCAGTGCGGAAAAACGAACCCGAACCGCATCCACTGCCCGATCCAGTGCGCCAAAGCCTCTGGCCGCTCCGTCCATGTCAAGCTCACGCTTGAAATTTTTAACAGAGGACATGGTCTTAGAAATGCCACGCTCAAATTGAGCGTTATCGAAGCGCATCGCTAGGACCCGCTCCTCCACTGTCTTGGTGCTCACAGCTTAGTAACCTCCCTCCATGCGTTTTCCGCAATTTTGTCAAAAATAGGCTGGATCGCAGGGTTGATGTAGTCTCTTCCCTGGACCCAGCCTCCGCTGCGGGTTCCATGTCCGTATTGCAGGATAATGGCGATAGGAACCCCATTTTGAATATTGGAATTGTAAAACGCGATTGTCACAGAACCGTTCTTCTGTTCAATCTTATAGGACCATGACGACGCGGTCAGACCCGTGTCCTTTGGCGTCGCGGATGCAAGGGCCGCTACCCCTTCGCGCCCATATTTATCTAAATCCACATGACGGACCGTCTCCTTCACGTCCACCAGAAAGCTGGTCAGCTTGGAGAAGTCGCCCTTACGCCTGAAAGTGACCATTCAGTCACCTCCCTTAGATGCTGGGACTATTTACACTCTCCTGAAATCCGGCCGCTTTTGCCGTCTCAAAAGTGATGCCGCCCTCCTTATGGTCCGACTTGGCCATGTTAAGATAAAATGCACAGACAGTCCCATGAGCAGTCCAGGGGAGCCCAACCATAGCGGACAGCCACGGAAGAGCTCCCAAATAATCTGCACGGATGCAGTAGGCGGCCAGCAGTAGCCCGCCAACCGTCACTACCCACAGCAGTGCGCGTATGTCAGCGATCAGCCGTTTGGAGAATTCCATCATACCAGCCCATTGCGCTGGGCGAAGCGGTAGAATAGCTGGGCTACCTGCTCCCTGTTCAGCAGATCCTCCCACATGTAGTTGGGCTGGCCGTCCGGAGTGGTGCCGCTACCGGCGAACAGACCGGAGGCAATCGCGTACTCCCTGGCCTCCCTGCTCCACTGGCCGCTGTCGTTGTCCCTCAGATCCTTCCGGTACGCCTCCATGGCGGTCTTGAACATCTGGTTAAACTTTTCCTGATCCATGTCGTCCTCCTTCTTGATCGGTCTGATGTACGCCCTGACGAGGCTCATGCTTCTGGTCCTCCGGAACACGCCGCCTCCGTTATCCTGACTGCCGCTGTCACCAGGGGATGTATTCCCCTCAACAGCGGTAATCTTACCACCGGGCACGCTCTCCACGATTCCGGTGTGGCCGAAATTGTAGATGATAACGTCACCGGGCTGGGGGGTGGTGACAACGCACTCCGGATGGTTTGCGTTGTACCAGTTCAGCAGGGCAGAGCAGGAGCCAGTCCGGAATGGCAGCGGATGCCCGGCCTGCGCAAAACACCACTGGACAAAGGACATACACCATGGCTGTCCGTCCAGCTTCATCCATGCCCCATATTTCGTCCGGTTGCTCCCTGCGGGGTTCTCGGTGTTGCCCAGCTCTCCCCGTGCGATGGTCAGTACGTCTCTATCCATTGCCGCTGCCCTCCAATGCGTTCTGCACCTTCTGCGACTGGGTACCAAAATAGAACGCAATGACCACGGCATAAACGGTCATAAAGTCCTGGGAGATAGTCCCCCGCAGGGCCATGACCGCGAATACCACGGTAAGCGTCAGAGTAACCAGGCTCTTAACACTGAGCAGGTTTCCCAGCCTCTTGATAATCGAATTATCCATAACTCACCTTCCCTTATCCGCTGGTGTTCAGCCGTTTACGGCGATCCATATTCAAAGCGATATTTCGCTTCATGATTTCTTCTTTACTCAGCTTTTTGGGCGGCCTGTTCCGTCGATCACACTCCCTGATAAGCGCAATAAGGCGATTAAGATGCCATTTTTGACACTCAAACGGAATGCCCAGCGCGACCATATCAGCATAGATCGTCTCCGATGTCATAACGGGCCTGCGCCCATCAGGCGATTTGGATTTACGTGTTCGAGCAGCGCTCATGGGGTCCCTTATATAGCGGTTTACCTCCGCGATGTTGGCGGAGGTAAGGCGGAGGTAGACATCCTGGTCTACATTCTGGGTAAGTGTCATGCAGCGAATATAGTCTACTGTTTCCTCATAGGACAGCGGCTCTCTGCTGAGATAAGGCTTCTTCCATTTGGCCTCCCATTTTGAAAGGGAAACCAGGGAGTGCTCCAGTTGCAGCGACACCTCCTTGTTGTAGACAAATTCCTGCTTTTTTTCATCCCAATGTTCCTGACCCAGGACAATGAGCTTTAGCAAATCCCTCGCCCCCTATGACTTCCAGTCAGCTCTGCGCCGGAAGCGCCGCTCCATCAGCAGCGATAGCGTCTGCGAACTTAGCCTGAAGCTCCGCAGGAAGAATGCCGGTAAAGAACTTAGCGGCACGATCCGGATGCTGGAAAAACTCCACAAACATATCCGAATAGGCCTCCGTCTCCGAGAAAGCCTTGGAAAGCTCCGGACTCTTGATAAACCGCTTCCCGTCCGGGCTCTTCTCGCCGTAGCTGCTGAGAATCATATTTTTGAATTCCCGCATGATAGCGGGGTTGTTCTGCGCTGAGATAATGCGCTTCATGGATTTCAGCCAACCGCCGTCAACGCTGGCCTCCAGCTCCATAAGCTCGGCTTTGGAGAGGTTGAAGTAAAAGTCCTCCGTCCGCTCCTTACCATCAAAGTCCTTATAGGTTCTCGTTTCTTTCAGCATGACTTTTTCTCCTTTCAAATACAAAAAGAGGGCCGCCAGCTTACCTGAATACGGCCCTCGGATGGCGGTCAGGCCGCCTTGAGCAGGTCGATAACCTCGTCAGGAAACGGCAGACGCGCATCGAGGCCGTCGGTACCGTCCTCCGTGGTGGGGTCCTTCCCGTACAGAATGTCCTCCAGTGCAGCCAGCTTCTCGGCATCCACAGTTGTGGAGTCGATCTCCATAGAGGCAACGGGGTCAAACCCAGTCACATTCACCGGCGTGGTGCTGAACTCCCAGGACATCTCGATAGCGTCCGGATCGTCATCCAGCGTATTGTGCTCCTTATCTGTCGGAGACGCCTGCGCGCCGTAGACAAGGTGAAGAACGTAACCATGCTTTTCGTTCTCCGTGTCGTTGCCCAGAAGAGTCCGATAGCAGAATCCGAACGGCTTCCGCTTCTGCTGGCCCAGCTTCACGCCCTTTACCGGCTGAGCAGTACCGTCGCACTCGGCGAACTCGTCGGGGTAGGTGTAGGCCTTGATGGTGCCGCCGTACTCCTCGGCGCTGATGAGCGTCAGGTACTTGTGGTTATTGGCCCACAGAGGCTTCGCCTCCGCACCGCTGGGGCTCTCCGTCACACCGATCAGGCCATTCCAGGGAGCTCCCTTGGTATACAGGCCGTCAGACTGAACCGGGTAGACGACGCCCCTGTCCGCGCCGGCCTCGTAATATCGCTTGCCGATTTCATCCCATCTGCATCTCATAGTGTGATCCTCCTTTACTCGTAAATAATGTCCAGCCCATAGGCCTCCGCAGCAGCGTGCTCAATACGACAGCCTCTCGCCTGCTCCCACCCCTTGCAGAAGTAGGCGGCGTGGCAGTTGGCCATGTTCTCAAGGGACTTTGCCAGGAAGCAAAGCGGGATCTGGACAACCCCGCGGGCTTCCATGCTTTCCCTGCTGTACCACTCGTCTGTAAAAAGGGTGTTGACAATCTCATACCCCTTTTCGGTCAGAGCGGCGATGGCCCGGTCTCTGGTTGCAATGATCTCGTCGTCGGTCTTCCCGCTCATAGGCTGGGACACCATTGCTTTCATAGACATTCTCCTTATTTAATAATGTAGGGTAAATACCCAGTGGTTCAGGTTGTCCGCTTTATAATGGCGGACAAAACGGCATGTCGGCAGCAAAATTAGCCGATCTACAAACGGACTGTCCGGGTCCTTGTCAATTAGCGTCAGGGCATACTTCCGCCCAAACAAATAAACCCCGCCATTAGCGTACAAGCTCTTGATGTCACTCAACTCATACACGATAGCGGGGTATTGCATTTTTACATTTTCCGGGGGCTGAAAGTATGTGTTTTTTGTGCCGAGTATGCCGCGTAGCGTATCCCTAAGCTGCTCTCTTCGATTAGGCATGATAAAGGTCCCCCATCGTAAGAATAAGCCGTGGGTACTGTACGTCCACGCTGGTGATTTTCCATTTGGTTCCCATGAACTCCGCATATCGCATACGGTGAAAATTCTGTGTAGCAAACGGGTCCGCTACGATACTGATCTCATTGGAAATGCTTATATCGTCGTTGACCTTGCCGGTCTCCTGGAGTCTGCGGGTATTGCGAAGCAAATCGCCGTAGTATGGACGCTCTATGTATTCCGGTATGCAGGTATCCTGGTCATCGCCGGGTTCTTTGAGAAAGCCGACGATGCCATACCATTTCCCCATTTTGAATTTTCACCTCCAGGAACTCAGGCGGCCTCTTCGGAAACAGGCATCTCCAGGACAATGGCACTGGCGATCCGGGTCAGAGCGCCGGAGAGCCGGGTCTCGATCATCTGCTTGTTCTGGTTGAAGTCGATGTCGAACTGCTCGAACCGGGTGATCTCGCCGCCCTTGACGCAGCCCACAGTGTAGTCCTCCAGGTTGACGAAGATGCCGATCAGCTCATGCTTCTTGCCGGCGTCGTCGGTACGAACCAGGCCGTCAAACTGCTCCGCGGTGTAGATGTCCTTCACGTTCAGAGCGGCGACGATGTCGGCCTTGCTGTTGTAGATCTTACGGCCATTGCGGTCGCGGGCCAGCAGCATGGTGTTCAGGGAGTGTGGAGTGCAGTAGTAATCGGGGATGCCGGTGCCCTTGTAGCCCTCACGGGCGTACAGCGCCGCCTCGATGACCGCCTCAGAGTAGACGTACTTGTCGCCGAAATTCGCGCCGGTGCTGGTACCCTGAAGCTCCTTCTTGGCCGCCTCAAGATCCACATCCTTGTGAATGGTGTAGACCTCCTTGTCGTTCCAGATGGAGCGGACATGATCCTCGGAGATCTTGTGCTGGTCATCGGGATCGCGGCCGTCGCCGACCATGATGGAGACAGCAACCTCCTCCTTGAGGTTCAGCTTCATCTCGCCGTACTGGTACTCGATCACGTCGAAGTCGGTGATGTCGAGAATGTCGTCCCGGTTAAGAGCCTCAGTACGATAGATCGTCTGAGGATCGGTAGTCCGGGCCACCAGGCTCATGTTGCCGGAGGCGGTCTTCTTGTCGCCCTTCTTATAGCCATGAGAACGGATGCTGTCATTACGGGCGTCCATCTGGCGGGTGCGGATACGGCTGAAGGGCTGCTTGTGAACCTTGTTCATGACGACGGTGACCCAGCCCTGGTCGCGGGTGACCAGTTCGGGAGCGCCAGGACGCACATCCTTGAACTCGGGGAACAGCGCCTCGATGTTGTCGATGCCGTGGGCCAGCTCCTCATTCTGCTCCAGATAGATTCCGAGAGCATTCTGGAAAGTGCCGACGCTGTTCTGCTTGGCCAGGGCCAGGATCTCACCCTGGGCGGCATGGCACAGAACGGTGTCCTTGGTCTCCTCTCGGTCGAAAACGTTATGCTTCATGGTGTTGTCTCCTCCTTTGGTTTTGTCAGATTTGTCAGAGCCGCTGTTGGAACCCTTGCCCAGCTCTTCCGCGGTGGCGGCGATAAGAGCGTACATAACAGTCCGCTGCTTCTCGGTCATGCTGTCCACAACGTCCTGAACGGTCTCGCCCTCTTTGGGCTTATCCTCGGGCTTCGGGTCTTCCTTGGGCTCCTCAGTGGGTTTCGGGTTCTCTTTCGGCTTCTCACCGGATTTGGGCGTAATAAGGGGAGGCTTCTCACTGGAATGGTAAAGACTGGGAGCCTCGCCGGTTCCAATGATGACCTCCTGTTCAGCGCCATCGCCGTGGGCCAGATCAACGAAGTCGATAAACGCGCCGGGATTCGCACCGCCGACAACGAGACTGACTTCGCGAATGTCCCCGTGAACGACATCTTTGCCGTTGCCGTTGGGGACCTGCTTCAGGCCATTGGCGTAAATAGACAGCATATGAACATCGCCGTGCTGCACGATCTGCTTGGCCGCCTTACCGCTTTCCGTCTCATTCAGGAAGCAATAGGCGTACATGCCATCCTTGCGCTCTTCGAGAATGGCGTGGCCCAGGATGTTGTCAACATCGTCATGCTGATGGTTCCAGACAATGGGAACCGACATCCCATCGCAATGCTTGAAAGCGC
>OFGR01000465.1_pt1 | contig 40909 bp, 40 predicted proteins | sample 1521811 | NCBI WGS metagenome assembly OFGR01 (sample SAMEA3504098, study PRJEB24116) | mouse gut metagenome | biome: mouse gut; feature: mouse-associated habitat; material: faeces | place: Denmark | collected 2011
CAGGATATTTGTCTTTCTGCAAGGCAGATTTTCGACGGCGTAGCGGTGGCTACGGCTAGAAAATCTAGCGCAGCAGATGGGCAAATAGGCAAGTAAGTTTGTCTATTTATCAGCATGTCAGCACACTAGGGAGAAATGCAAACATATAGTTTTGAGGAAGAACAGGAGGATTGAATTTTGAAGAGTGCAGCAGGCAATTGGAAACGTTTGTGGAAGAAGAAAAAAGCAGTGCTGCTTTTTGGGTTGGCAGCAGGGGCGGGATTGATTTCTTTTGGGATCTATTCCGTGAAAGGTACGCCTGCAAAGGGAAGCCAAAGGCAGGAGATCACCTTTCAGGAAACGCAGGCAAAGATAGGAAGCATTTCCAATACGATCGTGGGAACAGGGAATTTAGAGCTGGCAGAAGGCGAGACCGTGGGCATTCCTTCTGGGCTTGTCGTGGAGGAAGTCAAGGTGGAGGCAGGAGACCAAGTTTCGAAAGGTGACGTTCTCGCCGTACTGGATCAGTCTTCCGTGCTTTGCGCCATGGAAAATGTTCAAAAAGAGATCGAGGACTTGGATGAAATGATTGACGAGAGTAGCGGCGAGGAGGAGGTGCAGTCAGTAAAATCAAAGGTAGAAGGCAGGATCAAGAAAATATATGTTCAGCAAGGAGAGGAGATTTCTGAATGCATGGTGGAACAAGGCGCGCTGATGCTGATATCCCTCGACGGATATCTGGCAATTGACATTTCCACAGATACAGAGCTTGCAAAGGGGGACGCTGTTAATGTGATTCGTTCAGATGGAACTAGCAAGGAGGGGACCGTGGAAACTGTCTCAGATGGAACAGTTACAGTGCTTTGCTCAGACAGCGGCATTGGAATGGGGGAAGAAGTGACTGCTGCAGACACCCAGGGCAATGTTTTGGGAACTGGGAGCACTTACATACATAGGCAGCTTGCGGTCACACAAGCAACAGGCGTTGTGGAAGATATCTGCGTATCGGAGGATGAGAAAATATACAGTGGAACCACGCTTTTTACTGTAGAAGAGGAACAGAGCCTGGAATATCAGGAACAAATCGCAGAGCGGCAGGAATTAACAGAAACGCTTCAGAAATTGCTTGTATTATCTAAGAGCGGGACTATTACGGCACAAACGGATGGGATTGTTCAATCGGTAAATATCTCTGCTGAAAACAGTCAAAGCGCAAGTCAGTCTGGAAATCTGCAGATATCGAAGAATTCTGTTTCAGTGGTGGCAAGTGCGCCCGAGCTTTCCGAGGAACGGGCGGAGAAAGCTTTGGCATTCGAACTTGCATCTTCTGGCGCTTCTGACAAAAATATGCTTGTGCTCGAAATCCCTGAGACAGGGAAAAAGCCTCAAAAGCAGATTGAGACAGAAGATGGGAGCTATCAAGGGACGATTTCCTGGAAGCCAGAAGACGAAGCATTTGCACCAGAGACTTCTTATCAGGCAAAGATTAGCCTTTTGGCAGGCGAGGGATATTGTTTTACCGAGGACAGCGTCAGACAGATCCAGTCTGGCGTCCTTGCAGGCGTAACGGTGTCGGAGGATGGAAAACTGCTCGATTTCCAGATCACCTATCCTGCTACTGGCGCAGAAGATGAAAAAGAGGAACATAATCCTGAGGAAGACACAAAAAAAGAGCAAAATCCCCAGGATGACAGGGATGCAGAGGAAGAGTTAGATCGTCAGGAAGAAACAGAAAATAGAGCAGATGACAAAATATCGCAGCAGCAGCCTGCAAATGGAGCTGAAAATAAAACGGAAACTGATGAAAGAGCGGCATCAGGCATCTTCAATGATGCAGGAGCAGGGAATGGATCGAATCTGACTGCGGATGCTTCCAAAGCCATACAAAGCAGAACGGTAGCTACCGTTGACTCCGGCAGTGCAGCAGGAAGTTCCGGGTCAGGCGAAAGTGAGGAGCAAGAGGCGTCTGGCAGCAGCGAAGTAGCGGCTTTTACGCTGGCAGCATCAGACACCATGGTTTTAGCCGTAAATGTTGACGAATTGGATATTAACTCTGTAGACTTAGGGCAGGAGGCAAAAATCACACTGGACGCCATAGAGGGGGAAGAGTTTTCAGGCACGGTGACTAAGATTGGAAGTTCTGCAAGCAGTTCCGCAGGCGTGGCAAAATATACGGTCAAAATTACGATTCCGAAAGATCAGAGGATGAGAGAGGGCATGAATGCTTCCGCGGTCGTGACCATTGAAAATAAGGAAAACGTAGTGACAATTCCAGTAAACGCCCTTCAGGAACGTGGGAATCGTGTCTTTGTGTATACGGAATCTGATGGTGAAGGAAAGCTTTCAGGAGAACGGGAAGTGACTACCGGGTTATCTGACGGTGATACCGTGGAAATCACGGAAGGCTTGTCCGAGGGAGACAAGATATATTATCAGAAGACTGGCAACTTATCCCAGCAGGGATTTGGAGGCATGGGCGCAGGTTTCAGAGACGGCATGGGCGAGATGCCAGGAGGAGGTCCCGGAGGCGCCATGGGAGAAATGCCAGATGGCGATTTCAAACAAGGGAATCCCAACAGAGGCGCTTTTGACAGGAACGAATAGGAGATGGAATATGATTCAATTACAGCAAGTTTCAAAAATTTATGAGATGGGAACGGACAGGGTCTATGCCTTGGACCATGCCGACATGGAAATTAAAGAAGGGGAATTTGTCAGCATTGTAGGACCTTCTGGAAGCGGCAAATCTACGATGATGAATATTATCGGCTGTCTTGACACGGCGGACGAGGGAGCCTATATTTTGGATGGAATCTCTGTTGAGCGCTATTCTGAAAAAGAGCTTGCAAAGATTCGCAATCAAAAGATCGGATTTATTTTTCAGAATTTCAATCTGTTGCCCCGGCTTACGGCAGAGGAAAACGTGGAGCTTCCGCTGATTTATCAAAAGTTGTCTGGAAAGGAACGAAAGCGCAGAGTGCGCAGGGCACTGGAACAAGTAGAGCTTGCTCACCGCATGGGGCATCGCCCGGCAGAACTTTCCGGCGGACAGCAGCAGAGAGTGGCTATTGCGCGCGCTTTGGTGACGGAGCCGTCATTGTTTCTTGCGGATGAACCTACGGGGAATCTGGATTCTAGGACGGGACAGGAAATTATGACATTGTTCCATGCTCTTCACCAGGCAGGACATACGATCGTCCTGATTACGCACGACGATCAGGTGGCAAAGGAAGCAGAGCGCAAGATACATATTCGGGATGGAAAGGTCAGGGAGGTGGAAGCGTGATCATTCAAACTGGAAAAATGGCGTGGAATGCGGTTTGCGGCAATAAGCTGAGGACATTTCTGACCATGCTTGGCATTATCATTGGCGTAGCGTCTTTGATTGTCCTAGTATCGATAGCCGACGGGGCGGGCAATTCTGTGTCTAATCAGATTTCTGAAATGGGAAGCGATTATCTGAGCGTGCGCATTAGCGATGATAAAGAGAATCCTCTGAAGCTGTCAGAATTTACAGACTTGCTCGATCAAGAAGAATTTCTCTCCTTTGCGCCGATCGGCCGCACTAGCGTTACTGCAAAAAGCGGTTATACTAGCAGTTCCATAAACGTATATGGAACCAGCGGGGGGTATTTTGACATTATGGATATGGAATTATATTCTGGCAGATTCTTGAAACAGACGGATCTTGAGAATCATTCGCATGTGCTTGTGATTTCTTATGAAACTGCTGTGGAATATTTTGGACGGGCAGATGCGGCGGGGGAAATTCTGACATTGGACGGCAGGCAGTTTCAGATCGTCGGCGTGCTTTCTGAGGACTGCGTCTCTCCTTTTTCAGCAATGCAGGTCGCAAACAGCGAAGAGAGTTCTGAGACCGTGGTGCTAGAGGGCTATATTCCTTATTCTTCCTTGAGCAAGATTGCCGATCATGTGCCAGAAATCAATCAATTTTACGTGTCCTCTGAAAATGAAGATTCCATGGAGCAGGCACAACAGAAATTAGAAGAAATTCTTTTCAAGCGATTTGGGAATGATGAGGATGCATATGCGATCCAAAATCAGTCAGAGGTAATGGAAGCCATGGCCGAGGTAGATCACACAATGTCGCTTCTGCTGGGAGGAATTGCGGCGATATCCCTCCTGGTGGGAGGAATCGGGATCATGAATATTATGCTGGTATCTGTCACTGAGCGTACCAAAGAAATCGGCATTCGCAAGGCGATTGGGGCAGGACAGGGAAGCATTATGGCGCAGTTTTTGCTGGAAGCGCTGATTGTCAGCCTTGCGGGGTGTCTGGCTGGAATCGGGTGTTCCTGGTGTGCATTGAAATTGATCGCAACCGTTATGGGGCAGGCGTTTAGCGTATCTATGGATCATAACGTGGCGCTGCTTTCCGTGCTGTTTTCGGCAGTGATCGGCATTGCGTTTGGAATTTATCCGGCAAATAAGGCTGCAAAGAAGAAGCCTATTGACGCACTGCGCTATTCAGGATAACTATGGCGGATGGAAAGACAGAGATCATGGTAACTTTCTTATGAGAAATAGAAAAATGTGTTTGCCTGCACCCCGCTGCATCTGTTAAAAAAATCAACTTTTATCTTTTTTGAAAGTGTTTAACAGAATGTATGTAGCAATCAGTAGGAGGACCGTAAAGCAAAGTATCATATACATGGTTGACGTGCTTACTTGATTGTCAAAAAAATACAGATTGCAATCAAGAGAATCTCTTATTTCTGCAATGATCTCTGTTGGGATGCCTTGATTTTGCATTTTGGCAAGAACGCCTTGCATAGCGTGATTGCGAATAAGCGAAGTACCGTAAGTTCCTGGTAAAAATGAAATTGTTTTCTGTAGTCCTTCTCCAAATGACGAGATCGGCATATATGCGCCGCAAATAAAACCGTATCCTGAACTAATAATGGTACCTACTGCTGAAATCTGTCCTTGTGTTGATAAGAAAAAGTTGATCACTGAAGATAGAGCTGTTCCAAACAAAACAAGCAGTAAAATGTCAAAGAATAAAAGGAATATGTCTGTTAGCGACATATGCCATCCAACGATAGCCACATAAATTAAACAAATGCCCGTTGCAACGAAGCAAATGATAAGCGTTGAAAGCAAAGTTGCAAAATAATAACCCATAGAAAGCGTTGAGGCTTTTACAGGAGATATTTTGAAATCTTTTATAGTACCGTTAGCCTTGTCTTGTACCATTAAAAAATTGGAACAAAAAGCAACTGTCACGCATGAAACGGCTAGAATCGAAGATATAAGCTGACCGCCCACAAGCCCTTCTATGATGCTTTCAGAAAGCTTCAATGCGTCAGGCAGGTTAGAGGTAAAACTATCACGGTACACATTGCCAAGAAAAGTCGCATAAAGTACAAGTAAAATAATAGGCGTGATCAGAGAGGTTAGAAACATTCCCTTATCTTTGAAAAACAGTTTGACATTTCTTTTTATAAGCATGAACAAGATACTCATTTTTCTACACCTCCTATCAGCGTTTTACCCGTGACCGCAAGAAATACATCGTCCATTTTCCCTTTCGTTATTTCATAATCATGGAACAATTGGGGATGTTTCACAATAAGATCGGTTGCAGCCCTTGTGTTTGGAACAAAAAGACGATAACCGTTTCTGATCTGCTCGTACGTTACGCCAAGAGCCTTGATCATATCTTCCGTTACGCCATAGAGGGTGATGTAATCTCCCGTATAAGTATTTTTGAGTTCGAGCGGCGTGCCTTTTGCGGATATCTCACCACCATCGATAATCACGATATAGTCGGCTTCTGCAGCTTCTTCCATATAATGTGTAGTTAGAAACACGGTCATCTTTTCATCCTTACGAAAATTGGATATGACGTTCCAAAGCGTTTTACGAGTTTGTGGGTCAAGTCCTGTTGTAGGCTCGTCAAGAATAAGGATTTTGGGCATATGAAACAATGCGCGGGCAATATCGATTCTTCTGCGCTGCCCTCCCGATAATTTAGCGACGGTACGTTTGACGAAATCCTCAAAATCAAGTATTTTTGCGAGTTCTGCAAGTCTTTTTTTGAATTCCATACCAGTAATGCCGTATAAAGCGGCGCGGCTTTCCAAATTATCGTAAACGGAGAGTGCGGAATCGAGAACAGAAGATTGGAACACTACGCCAAGTTCACGCTTCACAAAATCGATGTCCTTATCTAAGTCGTGTCCGTCAATTAAAATGTGACCGCTGTCTTTTGACAGTTGTCCGCACATTATATTTATAGTAGTGGATTTTCCTGCGCCATTGATACCAAGAAAAGCGAATAACTCTCCCTCTTTGACTCGAAAACTTAAATCTTGAACAGCTTTCACTTTTCCAAAGTTTTTGCTAAGGTGATCGATTTGGATCATATTGCTCATTTAATTTCCTCCTGTATAGCGGTGCTTTAATCCTTCATAGGCGTCAGTCAATGTCCTGCTTATAAACGCTATATCCCAATTCAAGTAGGAAGTGGCTATCATAGTGGCAATGCCATGAACAAAAATCCACATTTCTAAGTGAAAGAGGAATGCTTGATCTTCGCTTATCGCAAGATTTTTCATTATCATTTTCAAAAGAGGGCGTATCTGATCTCGATTTTCTTCGATATTTTCTTTTGTCCGGTCACGCATAAAAAGTATTTTAAACAATTCTTTTTCTTCTTTCGCAAATTGAATATATGCCATGCCACTTGCTTTATATGGAGGATATTTTTTATCAGCTATGCCTCTTTGTATATAAGACTGATAAAGCATATTCGCTGAATTTATAACCTCGCTTTGCAATTCCTCCATATTGTGAAATAATCCAAAAATAGGTTTCGCAGATGAGCCAAGTTTTGCGGCCACGCCTCTAGCGGTCAAACCGCTGATCCCATGTTCTTTTGTCAAAGTTAAAGCAGCAGCGATAATCTGTTCTCTTGTGAATTTGTATTTTGGCGGCATTCCTTTACCTCCATTTTGAATCTGATGTTGCGCAACTTATGTTTCCTATTATACCTATGTTTTCTGATTTGTCAAGAGAACATTTTTTGAGTTTCCAAATTTTTTATAATGGCCGATATTATAATGCCAAAAGGGAGCTGTCGCACGGATGTACTTGCCTGTTTAAAAGGTTTACATTGCAAAGCAATGAAAACAATATGCACAAATATTATCTTGGGAAGCTAGCTTCCCAGAATAATTTTGTGCATTCTGTCTTTGCCGCATGAGCGGCAAGAACTTTTAAACAGGCAAGTACATCCGTGCGAAAGCCCCCTTTTGGCGCTTTGAATTGCAAAATTTGGAAACTAAAAAACGTTTTTATTAGAGTTTCCGTATATTCTATCTAAGCTGCATTCTGCAACAGTCCCATCCCTAATCATAAGAAGTATGCCTTAAATGAAGACATTATGATTACCTGTTTTAAGACATGCGTTTTTGATAGTTCTGTTCTAGGCGGCTGAGCAGGCTGTAAAGCCCCCAGGCAACAAGACATAAAATCACAATCGACATAATCACCCAGTCTAGTTTAAACACTTGGCTTCCATAGATGATCAGGTAGCCAAGCCCCTGCCTGGAAGAAATAAATTCTCCGATGATCACTCCGACCAAGCATAAGCCGATATTTACTTTCATAATCGAAAAGAAAGACGGGATGCTGGCAGGGAGCACCACTTTGGCGAGAATATGATATTTTGTTCCACCCAAAGTCCGAATGAGCTTGATCTTTTCAGGATCCACCGACTGAAAGCTGGTGTAAAGGTTCAAAATTGACCCAAAAACTGCCACGGACATGCCAGTGATGATAATGGTGTTGTAATTGGCGCCCAGCCATACAATCAAAAGGGGCGCTAAGGCAGATTTGGGCAGGCTGTTTAAAATTACCAGATAAGGTTCCATGGTTTCTGAAATCTTTTTGTTAAACCATAATATAATTGTTACAGTTACAGCCAGAATTAAAGCTAGTGCAAAACTAGCGACTGTTTCAAACAGCGTAACGCCGATATGAATGAACAGGGAATGGTCCAAAGCCATATTGTAAGCGCATAAGAGTACCCGGGAGGGACTGCTGAAGAAGAAGGAATCAATCCATCCAAGCCTTGCGGCTCCTTCCCACAGTCCGAAGAAACACAGGAAAATGAAAAAACGGCTGACGGCCACGGTACGCCTGTGCCTCTTTTGAGTAAGCAGAAACTTCTGCTGCGCAAGAGAAATCTCACTCATCATGATTCAACTCCTTCCATATTTTATTAAAATAATCTTTAAATTCCGGTAAATTCCTTCGTTCCAAGGGACTGACATTTTCCGGGAAGTCAATATTTATAACGCATTTGATCGTTGCCGGGCGTTTGCTCAAAATCAGGACTTTGCTGCCAAGGCTTACTGCTTCTGATAAATCATGTGTGACTAAGATCGCTGTCTTCTGTTCTTTTTTTATAATAGAGCCGATATCGTCGCCCACAGTTAGCCTTGTCTGATAGTCCAGGGCAGAAAATGGCTCGTCTAAAAGCAGTAATTCCGGTTCCAGCGCAAGGGTGCGGATTAAGGCGGCACGCTGTCTCATTCCTCCGGAAAGTTGGGAGGGCCTTGCGTTCTTAAACTTGTAAAGGCCATAGGTCTTGAGCATGTCATATATCTTATCCTTGGCGGCAGGCGTTAATTTTTTCTGAATTTCCAGTCCCAACAGGACATTTTTTTCAATGGTGCGCCATTCAAACAGATGGTCGTGCTGCAGCATATAGCCAATGGTCCCGCTGGCCTTTTGATATAATTTTTGCCCATAAAGCAAAATAGAACCGTGTTCCGGTTCTATCAAGCCTGCCAACAGGGAAAGGAGGGTGGATTTGCCGCATCCGCTAGGACCGACAATCGCTAAAAAGTCACCCTTGTGAACCGTAAAATTTATATTGGACAACGCTGGGGTTTCTCCCTGCATGGTATGATAGGAATAGCCCACATGGTTGATTTCCATCAATTTTTCCATAAGGTGCTCCTTATTCTCACTTATTATATTGTATGTGCAAAACGGGCGGATGGTGCAATTTGGCTGCAGCGGCGTGTTGACACATCTGGTATATATTTATATAATGTGCCCGTATCATGAACAAGTGGCTTGCAGATCGAGGATATGAATGAAGCTGCTTTCTCTGCATTCAGATATTTTAATATTTTTCTGACCACAAGCGGTATAGAATTTAGAAGAAAAAGGGCTGTCGCATTAAGAAATGAAGATACAGGATTTGGTATGTTCTGAGAGAGGGAGTTACCATATTTTGTATGACATTTCTTTCATGTGCCAGTCCTGCTTTTATATCTTATGAAAACAGAAAATAGAAAAGGAGCTGGGAGGATGAACAGGCATATAACGGAAAAAGATTTTAATATATATGCAATATGTTATAAAGTTACAGTTAAGAAACCGTCCATAAAAAAGGCGGTAAGCAATTCCAAACAGAACGTGAAAGTCGTCGTCAATAAGGTGCCAGGGGCAAAAGGCTATAAATTGTTGTATACGACAGATAAAAAATTCAAAAAGGGAATAAAAACTGTCAGTATAGGCAAAACCAGCGTGACCCTTGCAAAGTTAAAAAATGGAAAAACATATTATGTGAAAGTATGCGCATATGAGAAAGATTCCAAAAGAGACAATGTTTATGGTCCTTATAGTAAAGTAAAACAGGTAAAGACCAGAAACAAGTGATGAGAGTGTCTTAAACGCCGAGCAAGATGGCAGAATTACAAAAAGAGAAACGGAATGAATCTGTGTCACGAAATATTGGAGGCTATATTGAAACAGAAAAATAGCTGTATGAAAGAAATGATTGAAAAAGTGGTGATATTGAGTAATGTGATAAATTGTAATATTGGAATGGCATATAGAGAAATTTTTGCAAAAATCTTTTAGAAGAAATCATGCTGTGTTACATAGGGACATGTTGATTGGGGGCTTGGATTTGAACGACTATGATGTATTGGCATGGATTGCAGAAGTGGTTTTCTATAGAGGGATAAATTAGGGGACGGCGTCAATGTTGCAAAATCAGAAGGGAGAAAACGCAATTGGGCAAGATATTGGTTTACCATGGAAGGGATGAGGAAGTAGTATTTCCAGAAATAAGAAAAACTCGTTATACGAAAGATTTTTCATGGGGATTTTATTGCGCAAATGATTATATGAAAGCGTACAGATGGGCAGATAGAAAGTCGAGACAAGGAATCATGAATGTATATTCTTATTTTGGAAAATAAAGAGTTATAAATATTAAAGTTTGTTTACCAACGTATTAGGAGGAAAGTATAGAACAGGCTTTGATGGATGTGTCTTCTTCCTTTATCAGTGATGAAATTTCCGATTTTAATTCAAATATTTATTATAGCAATCCAGATTATTTAAAGTGGTCTTATCTGGAAAGGGAGTTGCTGGACTAAGAGAGTGTCAAAAGGAGCATTCCATATGGCTGTATTTTTGCTTGAAGCAGTATGTTTTACATGATATAATAAAAAATAATGTTATTTCCATTTTTTAGAAAAATTTAAAAAAATAGAATAATGTCAGAAAAAATGAGAGGAGGGAACCATGAGAAAAACTTGTATTGCCAATGGCGGTATGCATGGTGGCGCAAACAATGTCGTAATCATAAAATTTGGACATTGTATTTGCCAGACATGATGCGAACGGCATTGAATGCTATGGAACATCTTTCAGGAGATGAATTATTACAAGGATTACTGGGGGTTTAATTTGACAGATATCGTAAGAAGATAAAAGGGCTGTCGCAGATGCTTTCGGGGCATGGCGCAACGTTTGCAGGCTATTTTTCTCAATCTTGCACATATCTGACAACGATGCGCCTCATCGCCTCAAGACCGGGCTGGATTCTTGTGGCGGATGATTTCATGAAGTAAGATAGGCAATGCATAAAGTAAGGCATGCTCTGTCCAGCTTGCTGTGCAGTAATTAAATAGAATTAGATTCAAAAAACAGGTAGCTTTTAAGCTACAACGAAATATTGGAGGTTATTATGAAAAAGTGCAAAAAGTTGTTATCATTTATTTTGGCTATTGTTATGGCGTTTGGTGGCATTGCCATGTCCGCAACCACTGTAAAGGCGGATTCTGGAGTTGATACAATTCGGCTGCCCCTAGACGATATCTTTGCTTCAGGTACAATTGCAACGGAAGGCGCCGCTAATTTTTACGAAGTAAAACTTCCTTCGGACGGCTGGCTTACAGTCACATATCAGGGCTGGGATATCGAGGACGCTTATTACAGCATATCTAATGAGGATATGACTAGGGAATATCACAAAAATGAGGTATTTAATTCGTCAAACATTTCCCCAAAGACTTCTGCCCGAACATTGGCATTAGAAGCAGGAAACTATACGGTCAAAGTATGGGGCTATGGAAAACATATCGGAAATTACAAAATTAAGGCATCTTTTATATCTGCTCAAAATAACGAAAGCTCAAACAATAACGAATTTTCAACAGCACAGAAACTAAATAAAAATCAAAAAGTCACAGGTTTTTTGTCAGAGGATGATACTGTGGATTTTTATAGGATTGATCTGGAGAAGAAGCAAACGATACAGATCATTTATACCGCCCGCATTGAGGATTCCAATTTTCAGATTTGGGACAAAGACAATATAGAACTCCATAAAACTAACATATTTAATGCAAGTGAGACTCAGCCGAAAACATATCTATACGAGGTCACACTGGCGCCGGGAACTTATTATGTGCAGATTTATCCTTATGGTTATGACCGTGGGCGTTATACGCTGCAATGGAAAGAGAAGATCATGACAAAGTCTCTTTCCATTTCCTCAAATAAGCCAAACAGCGTAGTATCTGGAACCAAGGTGAAATTGTCTGTGAAATTCAATCCCGCCAACACGACAGTAAAAACATGTGAATGGAGATCAAGCAATTCTTCTATTGCAGAGATTAATAGCAAGGGAAACGTCATGACAAGGCGTCCCGGCATTGTAAAATTCACTGTGACGGCAATGGATGGCAGTAATAAGTTTAAGGCATACACCCTGATTGTAAAACCAAAAAAAGTGCCAAGGCCCAAATTGTCTATATCCAGTTATTATAGTAAGAGACTATATGTCAATTTCAATACCCAATATGGTTCCGATGGTTATCAGATACAATATGCGACAGATAAAAATTTTAGAGGCGCAAAAACGAAAAACGTCGCATCATCATCGGTTACGTTAAACAATTTAAAGAGAAATAAGAAATACTATGTGCGTGTACGGGCTTATGTCAAAAAAGGGAAAACAATATATCCCGGTTTATGGAGCAGCGTGGCGTCAAAAACAGTAAAATAGATCATTTGTCTTTCTGCTGTGAGAGTTTCAACTGCTTTATAGAATTTTAAATTATCACGGAGGGGCTGCCGCAAAATAGCTGTTATATACAGGATATGATATTCATACCACAAGAATCATCTGTATATAAACTGCATTTTGTGACAGTCCTTTTTCCATATTTCGATGGAAGAGTTATGCTTGTCTATTGATATTTTTTGATAAAAATGTTAGAATGTGCCAAATATGCCGCAAGACAAGGGCAGGATGGAGGAAGACATGAAATTTATCAAAAAGGCAGGCTTTATCATAGCATTGATGATTCTTTCACTTATCGTTTGCAACGAGATAAACAGCGGGGAATTGCGAAAGTCCGTGGGAAAGGCAATCATTGGCAAAAACCTTGTCAGGTGGAACGTGGAGCGCTATAATATTGATTCCGCAAAGAGCGAGCAGGTTTTTGATGGCGTCAAAGAGGACGAAGAGGCCCTCGCTCTTGTGAACGAGGTTTTGGCGTTGGAAGACGTTTTGCAGATGGCGGCGGGAAGCGTTCTTGAAAATTCCAAGCTGAGTCAGGAACTGATAGAGAAGCTTTTTTACAGTGAATTGCCAGATTCGCATTTGCAGCAGCGGATCATGGGCATCTCTTATCAGGAAAATGACACGATTGCCCTCGAAGAGCTGAGGTATCTGCGGGTGCTCCATATGGGATTTGACGGAGAGACTCATATCGGTGAGCTTTTAGTAAATCAGTCTATTGCTGAGGATATTCTAGAAATTATGTCAGAATTATATAAAAATGCATACCCCATTGAGAAAATGATTCTGGTGGACGAATATGACGCGGAGGATGAATTGTCCATGAGTGATAACAATACCTCGGCATTTAATTACCGTCAGATTGCAGGCAGCAGCCGAATGTCCAAACATAGCCTGGGTCTTGCTATAGATATTAATCCTAAATTTAATCCTTATGTCAAGAACCTTGAAAATGGGGAGATTGTGATTAGTCCTGCAAATGCAACGGAATATGCAGACCGTGGCAAGACATTTGCATATAAGATTGACGAGCACGATTTATGTTACCTGCTATTTACAGAACATGGCTTTAACTGGGGCGGGAACTGGAATTCTGTCAAAGATTACCAGCATTTTGAGATGCCATAATTGATTCAGTTTGAAATAGTTGTGCTGATGTAAAAAAAGAGGTATAATAAGCTCCGACATAAAAGCGACAGAATAAAAAGTGATAGAAATGGAGAAGACTTATGCAGATTTATTTGCCGACCAATGTATACAGTGAAACAGACTGCGTGATGAACCACAGGAAGGAATTGGCGGCTCTGGGAAGCAGGGCGCTGCTTGTGACAGGGAAACATTCTTCACGGATCAACGGGGCATTGGAGGATGTTCAAAAAGCCCTGCAGGAGGAGCGGACATCGTATGTCGTATTTGATGAGATTGAGGAAAATCCTTCGATTGAGACGGTGATCAAAGCGAGGACCTTAGGCGTGCAAGAACAGGTGGATTTCGTGGTGGGAATTGGCGGCGGTTCCCCGATGGATGCGGCAAAAGCCATTGCCCTAATGATCGCAAATCCAACAGAAATCCAGGAGCTGCTCTATCAAAAACGGGAGCTGCCTGCGCTTCCATTGGCTGAGATTCCTACGACTGCAGGAACGGGATCAGAGGTGACTCCCTACGCAATCCTCACCATCCATGCCCGCAAGACGAAGCAGAGTATCAGTCATAAAATATATCCCAGCCTTGCCCTGATCGACAGTCGTTATTTAAAAACGGCGAGCTTGAATACGCTGCTTGACACAGCGGTAGATGCGCTGGCTCATTTGATAGAGAGCTACTTGAATGCCAATGCCAATGTATATAACCGCATGTATTCAGAGAAAGGATTGTCATTATTTGCAGAAATCAAGGATGATTTGACGCAGTGCAGGCGGCAGGGCAAAGAGCCGGTGTTGTCTCTTTCTGACACGGTGTTTGGCAGTCTGATGCAGATAGCGGCTATTGCGGGCATGGCGATTGCCCATACAGGGACTTCCCTTCCCCATGGCTTGAGCTATCCGGTTACTTACGAAATGCATGTGCCGCATGGCAAGGCGGTGGGAATCTTTCTGCCAGGGTTTCTTGCCTGCTATCAAAATAAGGAAGAAGTGGAGATGCTGCTGAAGCGTATGGGATTTGCGACAGTCGAAGATTTCACCGAATATTTGCAAGAACTTCTTGGAAAATTGGAGATTCCAGATCATCTGTGGGATGAAGATGTGAAGTCTATGTTGGAAAATCAGGAAAAATTAAAGAATTATCCGTTTCCCATAGACCAGCAAGCCTTGTATGCTTTTCGCAGATAGAGGAATAGCTTGATGAAGAGAAATTATCAGAAAGAGTTAGAAAAGATCATAGAAAAGCAGCAGCAACTGCATATAGTGCCAAAGCTGCTGCTGCATAGTTGTTGCGCACCCTGCAGCAGCTATGTATTGGAATATTTGTCTCAGCATTATCAAATTACAGTGTTTTACTATAATCCCAATATTTATCCGGCGGAGGAATATGGAAAGCGGGCAAAGGAACAAAGGTGCTTTATCCAGCGTTTTTCACAATCTTGTCTTGCGGACAAGGAAAAGGCGTTTCATGCGATTGATTTTTGTGAAGGCAGGTTTGAACAAGAGCGTTTTTACGAAATTTCCAAAGGGTTAGAGCACCTGTCAGAGGGAGGAGAGAGATGTTTTCGATGTTATGAGCTGCGCCTGAAAGAGGCGGCGAAATATGCATTGGAACTGGGAATGGATTACTTTACGACGACGCTTTCCATCAGTCCCCTTAAAAATGCTGACAAGCTCAATGAGATTGGGGAAAAACTGTCGCAGGAATATGGGATTTCGTATCTCTGTTCTGATTTTAAAAAGAAGAATGGTTATAAACGTTCGGTAGAGCTTTCGAAAGAATACGAGATGTACCGTCAAGATTATTGCGGATGCGTGTTTTCCAAACAAGAGCGGGAACGCAAAAGTCTGCAACAGGCACAAGTCATGGTTTAAGGGTTTCAAAGGAGGAAAAAATGGCACAGTTATGGGGCGGACGCTTTACAAAGGAGACAGATCAGTTAGTCTATCATTTTAATGCGTCCATATCATTTGATAAAAAATTCTATCGGCAGGATATGGAGGGCAGCATCGCTCATGTAAAGATGCTGGGAAAGCAGGGGATTTTAACAGAGCAGGAAACGGAAAGCCTGGTGGCGGCAGTGAACCAGATTCTTCAAGAAGTGGAGTCTGGCGCCCTAGAGATTTCTCATGAATATGAAGATATTCACAGCTTTGTGGAAGCCACCCTGATTGATCGGTTGGGAGACGCGGGGAAGAAGCTACACACAGGAAGAAGCCGCAATGACCAGGTGGCGCTAGATATGCGTCTGTATACCAGACAGGAAATCTTAGCGACAGATGAGCTGTTACAAGAACTATTAAATACAATTTTAATAATTATGGAAGATAATGTCAATACTTTCATGCCAGGATTTACGCACTTGCAGAAAGCGCAGCCTGTCACGCTGGCGCACCATATGGGCGCTTATTTTGAAATGTTCAAACGTGACCGTCTGCGGATGCAGGATATTTACAAGAGAATGAATTATTGCCCTTTGGGTTCCGGCGCTTTAGCAGGTACGACGTATGACCTGGACCGCTATTATACGGCGCAGCTTCTAGGATTTGAGGGACCGACGCTAAACAGCATGGACGGAGTGTCTGACCGGGATTATCTGATTGAATATTTGTCGGCGCTCTCTACGGTGATGATGCATTTAAGCCGTTTTTCAGAAGAGATTATTATATGGAACAGCAATGAATATCAGTTTGTAGAGATTGACGACGCCTACAGTACGGGGAGCAGCATTATGCCCCAGAAAAAGAATCCTGACATAGCAGAGCTTGTCCGGGGCAAGACCGGACGAGTGTATGGAGCGCTGATGTCATTGCTGACCACCATGAAAGGAATACCGCTTGCATATAACAAGGACATGCAGGAGGATAAGGAGCTGGCGTTTGACGCCATAGATACGGTAAAAGGATGCCTGGCTTTATTTGAGGGAATGTTGTCGACCATGAAGTTTAACAGAGAAAAGATGGAGGCGAGTGCCAAAAACGGTTTTACCAATGCTACCGACGCAGCGGATTATCTGGTGAATCATGGCGTGCCGTTCCGTGACGCCCATGGAATCGTAGGACAAATGGTATTACATTGCATTGAGAAAGGGATTGCCATTGATGATATGTCCCTTGAAGAGCTAAAAGCGATCAGTCCAGTGTTTGAAGAAGATATTTTTGGAGCGGTTTCTATGGAAACTTGCGTGGAGAAGCGTCTCACAGTCGGAGCCCCGGGACAGGAGGCGATGAAAAAGGTCATTGCCTTAGAAAAACAATATCTATCACAGGATTGGAAGACTGAAATACCCGATTGGGAACATAAGCTGCTGGGATAATTTATACATCTTACACAGATTTAAAGTGGATGCCCTGCTAAATTTGTAACATATTGGGTCTTGCATTTTACGGAGAAATATATTAGTATATCATACGAAAAACAATTGTACGCCCAGAACGGACAAAAAGACTAGAGCTCCCGAATGCAAGAAAAGGGAGGGCAAGGAGAAAAAGATGAGTCAGAAATTAAGAGCAGGAATTCTTGGTGGAACTGGTATGGTAGGACAGCGGTTTATCGCATTGTTAGAAAATCATCCTTGGTTTGAAGTTACTACCATTGCGGCAAGTCCGCGTTCCGCAGGTAAGAGATATGAGGAGGCAGTGGGAGACCGGTGGAAAATGGACACTCCGATGCCAGAAGCAGTAAAAGATCTTGTGGTAATGAATGTCAATGAAGTGGAGGCAGTGGCTTCCCAGGTAGATTTCGTATTCAGTGCCGTTGATATGTCAAAGGAAGAAATCAAAGCGATCGAGGAGGCATATGCCAGGACGGAGACGCCGGTGGTCTCCAATAATAGCGCGCATCGCTGGACGCCAGATGTACCAATGGTCGTGCCGGAAATTAATGCGGACCATATGAAGGTGATAGAGTTTCAGAAAAAGCGTTTGGGGACGGAAAGAGGATTTGTGGCAGTGAAGCCAAATTGCTCGATTCAGTCTTATGCCCCCGTTTTGACAGCATGGATGGAATTTGAGCCTTACGAGGTAGTGGCAACCACTTATCAGGCGATCTCAGGGGCGGGCAAGACGTTTCAGGATTGGCCGGAGATGATCGGGAATATCATTCCCTATATTGGCGGAGAGGAAGAAAAATCTGAGAAAGAGCCTTTGCGCATCTGGGGAGAAGTCAAAAACGGCGTAATTGAGCCGGCTGTTTCTCCTCTGATAACTTGCCAGTGTATTCGGGTTCCGGTGTTAAATGGTCATACAGCGGCAGTGTTTGTGAAGTTTCGTAAAAAGCCTTCCAAAGAAGAATTAATTCAAAAGCTGGTTGAGTTCAGCGGCGTTCCGCAGCAATTGCAGCTTCCAAGCGCGCCGAAGCAGTTTATACAGTATATAGAAGAGGAGAATCGCCCGCAGGTGACAGAAGATGTAAATTATGAAAACGGCATGGGCGTCAGCGTGGGCCGCCTGAGAGAAGATACAGTATACGATTGGAAATTTGTCGGACTCTCACACAATACGGTCCGTGGAGCAGCAGGAGGCGCAGTGCTGTGTGCAGAGCTCCTTAAGGCACAGGGATATATTATAGAGAAATAACAAGAGATAAGAATGGATGAGGCTGGCTCTGGCGCTTCATGTGGTTATATTTAAAGATTAACCAGATGGAGTGTTGGGAGACAGCCTTAAAATATGATTTTCAGTGATAGCAAGAACCATGATTGTCATCATTACAGAGAGATGATGTAGCCGTATTTCTTGATCCACGAATAGTGAGGAAAGATGATTGTGAATACTCGATTTGCGTACTAAAATACGCAAAAATATTGATATTTGTACCTGGGTATGTTAAGATGGAGAAAAAAAGGGAGGGCAGGCTTGTGGATCAAATATCAGTTAAAAAACGGGTGCATCGTTTGATACAGCTTTTCCTCAAAATAGCTTCACAACTATTGAACAAAAAGTTAAATCGTGATACTATGAAATAAAAGATTATTACATCAGATGAGAAAGGAAATGCGGCTATGACGGGAAGAAAATCGCAGTTGCAGTATATTGAGCAGTCATATAGTCAAAGCGGAAATCAGATTCTGGTTCTGTATGGGCGCAGAGACAACCAAGCCAGAGAGCTAGTACAGGAGTTCTGCCAAAATAAGAAATTCTTCTATTACTATGCGCCAGAAGTTTCAGCTAAGGCGCAAAAGGCGAGGATGGGACGCGAGATCGCAGAACATTACAAGATTTCTTTGTCAGACCAGAATTATGATACTTATTTTAAACGAGTCAAAAGTGGAGACGCCAGCAAACTGGTTTTGGTAGTGGAAGAATTTCAGCATATTTTAAAAAAGGATCTCGAATTCTTAAATAGCGTGATAAAGTTAAAGAACAAAAAGCTCTATCCTGGTCCAGTGTTGATTCTGCTTTGTTCCAGCGATATCCCCTGGATCGAACAAGAACTGCCCCAGATTTTGGGGAAAGCAGAAAAAAAGATTGCTGGGATTCTAAAGTTGGAAGAGCTGCGGTTTGGGGATGTGGCAGTAAGCTTTCCGGACTATGACCTGAGTCAGAAAGTGGAAGTATACGGCGTGTTGGGCGGCGTGCCAGAGTATTTTCACCATTGGGATCCCAGGGGCGACTGCAGACACAATATCTGCATGGAGATATTATCGCCACAAGGGTATTTTCATAATAAGGCAGAAACATTGATCCGCAGCCAGCTTCGAGAACTTACAGTCTATGACACGATTTTAGAAGCTATGGCAAGCGGTAAGCGGAAACTAAACGAGCTGTATCAGGAGACGGGATTTTCCAGGGCAAAGATTAGCGTCTATTTAAAGAACCTGATGGCGTTTGACGTGGTGGAAAAAGTGTCATCTTTTGAGACAGGAGGATGGGAAAACGCACAGAAAGGCTTATATCAAATAAAAGATACATTTATTAATTTTTGGTTTAAGTTTGTCTATCCTCACTTGTCTGATTTGTATCAGATTTCTCCAGAGCAGTTCTATGACCAATATATTGCGGCGGAAATGCAGGATTATCTCAATCGTTATTTTGTTAAAGTATGTATGGAATATCTTGAGGATTTGAATAACGCCCAAAAGCTCCCGCTGGAGATTCATAAAATGGGCACATGGGTAGGCAAAAAAGGAAATATCGATATCATAGCTCAAAACAGCGTCAGAGAAAATCTGATCTGTCTTTGTAACTGGTCACATCCTGAGATGACCTTTGAAATGTGCCAGAAGCTTTTTGCCAGCATGGAGCAGGCAAAAGTTTCTGCAAATTTTTATTATCTGTTTTCAGCAAGAGGATTTGAGGAGAAGCTGGTGAAAATGGTATCAGAGGAGAAACGTATCCTGTTGGTGGATATGAATCAGGCAATTTAAAGAAAGCAGGATATAATTTATGGCGAAAGCTTTATATATTTCGGAAAAACCAAGCGTTGCAAGGGAATTTGCAAAGGCATTAAATATGGATTTTAAAAATCAGGACGGCTATATGGAAGCGCCGCAAGCCGTGGTTACTTGGTGCGTAGGGCATTTGGTGACCATGAGTTATCCAGAGGTTTATGATCAAAAGTATAAAAAATGGAGTCTTGCAACGCTTCCTTTCTTGCCAGAAAAATTTAAGTATGAAGTAATTTCTGGAGTGAAGAAGCAATATAAGATTGTGGCAGGGTTGCTAAACCGCAGGGACGTGGAACGGATTTACGTGTGCACGGACTCTGGGCGAGAAGGGGAATATATCTATCGCCTGGTGGAACGTCAGGCAAACGTAAAAGGCAAAGAGCGCAGAAGAGTATGGATTGATTCGCAGACAGAAGAGGAAATCCTTCGGGGGATTCGGGAAGCAAAAGATTTGTCAGAATATGATAATCTCTGTGAATCTGCATATCTGAGAGCAAAAGAAGATTATTTAATGGGCATTAACTTTTCCAGGCTGTTGTCTTTGAAATATGGCAATGCGATTTCAAATTTCCTGGGAACCAAATATACAGTGATTAGCGTGGGGCGTGTGATGACCTGCGTCCAGGGCATGGTGGTGCGCCGGGAACGTGAGATCCGGGAGTTTGTAAAGACGCCGTTTTACAGGGTGCTAAGTACGCTAGACATCCATAAGAATCCGGTAGAAGGAGAGTGGCGAGCCATGGAGGGTTCTGCATATTTCCAATCGCCGAAGCTTTATAAAGACAATGGGTTTAAAGAAAAGAAAGATGCGCAAAAGCTGATTGAAGATTTGACCAATGAAAAATTGCCAGAAGAATGGAAGGCAGTGGTGGATAGCATAGAGAAGAAAAAGGAGACCAAGAACCCGCCTCTGTTGTATAACCTGGCAGAACTACAAAACGACTGTTCTAGACTCTTTAAAATCAGCCCAGACCAGACCCTGCAAATCGCGCAGGAGCTTTATGAAAAAAAGTTGGTAACTTATCCGAGGACAGATGCCAGGGTGCTCTCTTCGGCGGTGGCAAAGGAGATACATAAAAATATTGCAGGGCTTAAGGGCATACCTTCCGTCAAAGACTTCGCAGATGAAATTTTGACAAAAGAAACATTTAAAAAGATAGAGAAAACCAGATATGTCAATGACAAGCAGATTACGGACCATTATGCGATTATTCCTACAGGGCAAGGCATTTCGGCAGTCCGCAGCCTCAATTCCACCGCTGTGCATGTATTTGAAGTCATTGTGCGAAGATTCTTAAGTATTTTCTTCCCTCCGGCAATCTACAGAAAGGTCAGCCTTGTCACCGTCATGCAGCCCTCGAAAGATCGAAAAGAGAAATTCTTTTCCTCTTTTAAAATACTTGAGGAATCTGGATTTTTGAAAGTGACAGAGTATTCTTTTCAAAAGAAAAAGGAAGCAGATCTTTCCAGCGGTGCGAAAGAGGGAGAGGGCGGACAGTCCTTAGGCATGGAGTTTATGGAACAACTTGCCAAGCTTAAGAAAGGAATGGAATTGCCAGTAACTGCATTAACTGTCAAAGAGGGGGAGACATCGCCGCCCAAACGTTACAATTCTGGCTCTATGATTCTTGCCATGGAAAACGCAGGGCAATTAATTGAGGATGAAGAATTGCGCGCTCAAATCAAGGGAAGCGGGATCGGCACCAGCGCCACAAGAGCGGAGATCTTGAAAAAGCTAGTTAGCAATAAATATCTTGCGCTCAACAAGAAGACCCAGGTGATTACGCCGACGTTATTGGGGGAATTGATCTATGACGTGGTAAACGCCTCCATACGCTCTTTGTTGAATCCAGAGTTGACAGCGAGCTGGGAAAAGGGACTGACCTATGTCGCAGAGGGGATCATTACCCCGGCAGAATATATGGCGAAGCTAGAGCATTTTATTACAAGCCGTACCAGCGGGGTGCTAGGACTTAATAACCAGTATATGCTGCGCAGCTATTTTCAACAGGCGGCGTCATTTTATAAGACAGAAAAAAAGAAAGAAGGAAAGAAAAAGAATGAAAACATGTGAGATCAGCAGTATGTATACCTTGTCAGAAACGATTGCGGCAGATTTATTTGCAGATTTGACCTATCCTTGGGAGGCGCTTCCCAAAATCGGGGCATTTATCTGTGAATTGGGAAAAACATTGGATCCTGAGAAATATGAGCAGCGGGCAGAAAATGTGTGGGTTGCAAAGAGCGCAAAGGTTGCGCCTACGGCGTTTATTCACGGACCAGTAATTATTGACGAGGAGGCGGAGATCCGTCACTGTGCATTTCTCCGTGGCAACGCCATTGTGGGCAAAGGGGCGGTCGTTGGCAATTCTACGGAATTGAAGAATGTAGTGTTGTTTAATAAAGTGCAAGTGCCGCATTATAATTATGTGGGGGATTCTGTCCTCGGCTACAAGTCCCATATGGGCGCTGGCTCGATTACCTCGAATGTAAAATCAGATAAGACGCTTGTCGTAGTAAGGGATGGCAAGGAAGAAATAGCTACTGGCCTTAAGAAATTTGGCGCTATGCTAGGAGACGAGGTGGAGGTAGGCTGCAACAGCGTGCTCAATCCAGGCACCGTGGTTGGAAGCCTTAGCAATATATATCCGCTGTCCATGGTGCGGGGCGTGATTCCTGCACATTCGATATACAAGAATAAAAATGAGATTGTCGAAAAAGAGTAAATACAAAATATAAATATTGACAAGAGACATCATATGTACTATTGTATTAAATGAGTAATACAGTAGGCGTGTGGTGTTTTTTGCTGGAAAAGGAACATGCTTCGGTTTTCTGCAAGCGAAAGAAGACGATTTGCAGCATTTAGACATGTCAGAAAGAGAGGTAGTTATGTTAGAAATTCAGGAATTGACAAAAAAATATGGAAAATATCTTGCAGTGGATCATGTGAGTTTCACCGTGCCCACCGGGCAGGTAGGCATCCTGTTGGGACCCAACGGAGCCGGGAAATCTACAATAATCAAAAGTATTGCAGGGCTTTTGCGCTACCAGGGCGGCGTTGGGATCGAGCATATGCCTGCAAGGACATTGGAAGCCAAGCGAGTGTTTGCCTATGTGCCAGAAGTGCCAGCCATGTTCGACGCGCTGACAGTACGGGAACATATAGAATATATTAAAAGAGCTTATAATTCTGATATCACAGATCAAGAAATCAATCAGCTTTTGACAAGATTTGAATTGGATGACAAACAGCAAAAATTGGGCAGGGAGCTTTCCAAAGGAATGATGCAGAAAGTAAGCATTTGTTGCGCCCTTGCAATCAAGCCCAAGGTCATCTTGCTGGACGAACCTATGGTAGGACTGGATCCTGCCGCAATTAAGGAGTTGAAAGAGGTGGTGCTGGAACTGAAAGAGCAGGGAGTTACCGTATTGATTAGCACGCATATGCTGGAAATGGTCAAAGAGCTGTGGGATTTGATATTCATCATGGAAAAAGGAAAAATTATAGGGATGTTTAATAAAGAAGATCAGAAAGACGCAGATATCGAGGAACTGTTCTTTCAGATTACAGAAGGCGGTGAAGCGAAATGAAAGGACTGATTTATCTCTATCAGAGGACTATCATAAACCGCATAAAACATGCGTTAAAGCGTCCAGCAGCCTATCTGATGGGGGCTTTTATCCTGTTATATATGGCGATGATTTTTTTCAGCTTTGATATGATGATCCAGGAGGGGGATTTTGGCTCGCCAAAAAACGTGGTCACGATCTTATCGGGAATCATATTGATGCTGATTCCAGGAAACATTATCAGCTATTCCAAGCGGAGAGGGCTGCTCTTTCGCCCGAGCGAGGTTCATTTTGTATTTTCCTCTCCGGTAAGTCCCAAGATGGTGCTAATGTTTGCAGGGGCAAAATCTTTTGCAATCAATTTTTTGTTGGGAATCGCAGTTGCGGTGTTTGGAAGGCTTTGGTTTGACATAGGGATTTTTCAGGCGATTGCATATTTCCTGCTGTCTGCGGTGTGTGAGAGCTTTCTGGAGGCGTCCCTAATTATTTTCTGTTATGGAAATGAGCGTTTTACAGAGAAATTTTTTAAGAGGCTTGTTGTTTTGATGTATCTTTTTATGGCGGTGATTGCAGGCGCCGCAGTGATTCTTTTGCTGACCAGGGAACCTTCGTTTCAACTGATTCAGGATTATTTTGCGCTTCCGGTGATTCAGCTTGTTCCGATTGTTGGATGGACGATCGCCGTCATCCGCCTGATGTTTTTGGGACCAGATACAGTGAACCTTATTGGCACGGCGTTATATCTGGGTTCCACAGTGTTTCTATCTATTGCCGCATGGAAGATGAAATGTACTGGGGCATATTATGAGGATGCTATGAAGTTTGCAGATGATTATCAGAAGATTCTGCAGAATAAGAGAAAGGGCATCGCTAACATTCCCTGGAAAAAGAAATCAAAACTCCGCCAGGCTACGGTAGAATACAAGGGCGTTTATGCCAAAGCCATTTATTTCCGGCAGATGCTGGAATATAAGAAAAATGCGACGTTTATTTTTGGCTGGAATACGCTGCTTTGTCTGGGACTAGGTATTGTGATAGCGGCGGTAGGTTATTTCAATGACGCAGTAAGCGAGTTTGGGGAGGCGAAGATATTTATCATACCTGCCGTTGTGGCATATGTAACTTTTATTTTTACTGGTTATGCGACCAAATGGTCAAAAGAGCTGGAAAATCCCTATACATATCTGATACCGGATACGCCTTTGAAAAAAGTATGGTATGCCACGAAGATCGAACATTACCGCTCGATTGTGGATGGGATTCTGGTAACTGTTCCGGGTGCCATAGTATTTGGCCTTAATCCTGTGCTTGCCATATTGACAGTGCTTTTATATGTCTGCCTTCAGGCAAATCGTCTCTACTACAATATGCTGGCGGATGCTTTGGTGGGAAACCTGCTGGGAAATTTCGGAAAATCGATGGTGAAGCTTTTATTTCAGGGATTTGCCATGGGTGCGGCTATTGGAGTGGCATTGATGGCGGGACTGATCCTGGGAGTGGAAACAGGGTTTTTTATGATGATATTGGTGACGGGGATCCTTACGTTTGCAGGGGCTGCCATTGCCTCGATCTCCTTTACGCGGATGGAAGTCGCGGATTAGAAAATAAAGTTGGAAAACACTGGACTATTTTGACAAAATATGATTAAATATTGTTAGATCTGTTAACGGCATGGCAATGTGGTTAGCATGAGAAAATTTGTATATTTGAAAGGAGTCTTAACATGATTTACACTAAGGAAGTCGAAAACATGTGTCCTGTAGCTAAGGGCGCAAAACATGAGCCTGCCCCAATTCCAGAAGAAGGAAAATGGGTTCATTCCAAGAAAATTGAAGATATTTCTGGTTTTACGCACGGCGTGGGCTGGTGCGCACCCCAGCAGGGCGCATGTAAGCTTTCCCTGAATGTAAAAAACGGCATCATCGAGGAAGCTTTGGTAGAGACTATCGGATGTTCTGGAATGACGCACTCCGCAGCTATGGCGGCAGAAATTTTACAGGGTAAAACTATTTTGGAAGCATTAAATACAGACCTTGTATGCGATGCGATTAACACGGCTATGCGAGAGCTGTTTTTGCAGATCGTTTATGGACGTACCCAAAGTGCATTTTCTGACGACGGACTTCCAGTAGGCGCCGGTCTGGAAGATTTGGGAAAAGGACTTCGTTCTCAGGTTGGAACTATGTATGCCACGAAAGAAAAGGGTGTTCGTTATCTGGAAATGGCAGAAGGGTATGTAACTGGCATTGCGTTGGATGAAGATGACGAAGTAATTGGTTACCAATTCGTAAGCCTTGGAAAAATGACTGACTTTATCAAAAAGGGTGATGATCCGAATACTGCTTGGGAAAAGGCAAAAGGACAGTATGGCAGAGTGGCAGACGCTGCTAAGATCATTGACCCAAGAGAAGAGTAAGGAAAGGAGAACGAATACGATGGCTTTATTTGAATCATATGAAAGAAGAATTGACCAGATCAATGCTGTATTAAATAGTTATGGGATCAGCTCTGTGGAAGAAGCTGAAAAGATTACAAAAGACGCTGGGCTTGACGTGTACGAACAGGTAAAGAAGATCCAGCCGATTTGTTTTGAGAACGCTTGCTGGGCTTATACCATAGGCGCAGCGATTGCAATTAAGAAAGGCGCAAAGAGGGCTGCGGACGCAGCGGCAGCAATCGGAGAGGGATTGCAGGCATTTTGTATTCCAGGTTCTGTTGCAGACCATAGAAAAGTAGGTCTTGGGCATGGAAATCTTGGCAAGATGTTATTAGAGGAAGAGACAGAATGTTTCTGCTTCCTGGCTGGTCATGAGTCTTTCGCAGCGGCAGAAGGCGCAATTGGCATCGCAGAGAAGGCAAACAAGGTACGTCAGAAGCCTCTGCGCGTAATCCTCAATGGCCTTGGCAAGGATGCGGCTCAGATTATTTCCCGTATCAATGGATTTACATTTGTAGAGACAAAATATGACTACAAAGAGGCAAAATTAAACGTAGTATTTGAGAAAGCATACTCAGACGGGCTTCGTGCAACGGTAAAATGTTATGGCGCTGATGATGTCCAAGAGGGCGTTGCAATTATGCATCATGAGAATGTTGGCGTGTCTATCACGGGCAATTCCACCAATCCGACACGTTTCCAGCATCCCGTGGCAGGTACATATAAGAAAGAATGTAACGAGCAAGGCAAGAAATACTTCTCAGTTGCATCCGGCGGCGGTACGGGACGTACCCTTCATCCAGATAACATGGCGGCAGGACCTGCTTCTTATGGCATGACAGACACCATGGGACGTATGCATTCCGATGCGCAGTTTGCAGGTTCTTCTTCTGTTCCAGCTCATGTAGAAATGATGGGGCTTATCGGAATGGGCAATAACCCAATGGTAGGGGCTACTGTTGCAGTTGCAGTTTCGATTGAGGAAGCGGCTAAGGCTGGCAAGTTCTAAATTATAGTATAGAATCAAGGGCTATCGTTGACATGGATTGTCGGTGGTAGCCTTTAATTTTGCCACGTAGCACACAAATATTAAACATAAAAAAGACCGTTATCCCAAGTAGGAGGATAGCGGTTTTTTTATGGATAAAGGGCATCTGCATTTGACAGACACCCTTTGATACGGTTTTATATAACGGTTATATTCATGTGTTTAGAATACAGTTCCGTATTGCTCATAACTGTTCCTCCCATTTCAATTTTCCACTTCCCAACAGATAACCCATAAAATAGATGTATGTATGTCTGGTCTGTACTCCATTCTTTGTACTTATAATGTCCTTTGTCTGCCAGGTTTGACATAGCTTTCAAAAGTTGCTGATTAACTGGAATTGACGGTCTGTCCATAGCCTCTTCAATTTTTGTGATTTTCTCCATCTCGGATTTTAGTTGTTCCATTGTTCTATGGGTATATACCTTTTCGGTAATATCCTCTATGGCATGTCCGACAATTAGCTATAAGATATATTCATCAACGTCACATGATTTTGCCTTTGTAATGAATGTATGTCGGGTTTCATGTGGGCGGTGTGTCATTTTTAATCTGTCCATGACTTTCTGGAATCTCTTGCGGTATTTATCGTAGGTCATATATGTACCCTGCTGCCCGTTTACATCATTAAAGAGATATTCAGATTGCAGAGTGTCAGCTTCTTTGATACGGTTTTCAATTAACGGTTTTATTACTGGATGGATAGGAACAATTCTATTTTTACCGGCATCCGTTTTCAAGCCGCCTTTCATGATTTCTGCTTCAATGTCAATATCTGCAATTTGAAGTATAGACAATTCCTGTGGCCGCCATCCGCTGTATATCCCTATCAGTACCATATCGACAAAAGGTATCAAGTTTTTGCTATCCCATAACTGCTGTACTTCTTCATCCGTAAACGGTATTGGCTCTTTTGTGCGTTCTCTCTTGATAGGATTGTCATTTGCAAACATGACAGAAGCATAATCTTTATCTACAATATCATGTGCTACAGCATATTTATACATCATATTGAACAGACTTTTGATTCTGCTCTTTGTACTGTCTCCGACATCTGCATTTAAGATAGTACCCTCTGAATGTGATACCCTTATATCTTTCATCCGCATATCATAAAGACCGTTACAATAAGCGTATGCCGCTGTGATAGTTCTGATACTGGACGGATTGGAGAGCGTAGGGAAATACCCCTCATTCCATTTTTCATAGACTTCTGAAAATGTAATGCTATCCGCTATAATTTCATACGGATGTTCGTTGTATTCAGCAAGAGCAATCATAGCTTCTTCACGAGTGGCATAATAGCCGATAGTGAAGCGTATTTGCTTGCTTTTACCTGTATCGGCATACAGTTACCCATTTATCAGTTTTGACAGCCCTAAACGGTTTTGAACGCTTTCCAGGCAGTTTGTAGATGGTTCCGTACCCATTAGGCAGTTTTGTGGGTTTGCCATTTCTGATACGTGGTTTTGTACTGGTAGGGCTATTTATAGGATAACCACAATGAGGGCAAGCGGCGGCTTTATCTGATACATCATGCTGGCACTCTGGACACTTTAGTAACGCCATTAGATCATTTCCTTTCTATAGACAGGCTTATATCCATTAGGTAGTTTCGCTTTTATCATTTCATTTTTTAGGTTTATATTTATTCATAGACTTTTCGATATATTTGACAAAGCCTGAATAATCATCACTTTTTCTATATTCTTTAATTTTGATTTCTACATCAGAAATCCACGGACTGGTATATAACTGTTCATATTCAAGTGAGTTATCCGCTCTATCTGCACGCATTTTCATTGTTTTATATTTTTTACGGTACAATTTTGAAAATGGGTCAGTAACTTTTTTATCATAACTAATATTTTTGCATTCTGAACAATATTTAGTGTCATAATCCTTATATTGAATGAAAAATCTTTTGCATAAATCACATATTTTTATGTTATATCCTTTTGAAAACATATTATATCTATCAAATGTAAACAGATTATCTAAGGAGGTATTCAGATACAAAATAGTGGGTATTCCTCCTAATGGTCTAATAGTGGTTGTAAATGAAGATATATAGGGTGTAGTAGTGTCAAAAAAATTTTCATTATATAAAAAGAAATCTTGTCCAGTAATACCATCCATACAATGAAGCAATCCATGAGAAATAGAGGTTGCTTTTGTAGGTTCATATTTTTCCAATATATCAGGATGAGATTGCCACTTTAAAAAATCTCTTATTATCAGTATTGCGATAATTTCTATGAATCCCATGTTTGTTAAATCCCTATAAAATTCTAAAAAGAAATCAATAGATGGTTTTGGGTAACGTGCGATATAATCTCTATATTTCTCATGAATATCTTTAAGTGCCGGAATTACAATATGAGTAGAGATATTCTTTTTAGAGGATAGATGTATTGAATAATTTTTGCGTAAGATATTTGCAGTTTTTACAAAAATATCTCCTAAATTATATTCAATAATATGCTGTCCTTTAAAAAATATATTTTCATTATCAAGGTAAAAGATATATTTATCATTATTTATTGAAAAGAATGGGGATACGGAATGAAAAACATTATAATACTCTTTAATTCCCAATTGTTCAAGCATATTGCAAATCATATCCATTTCTTTTATTAAGCAATCATTTTCTTTAAGTAAAAAACTAATATTACGGAATGTATTTTTTATATCATCACTCATATATTACCTCATTTATGTTGACACTTGACTATCCCCAAATATGGCAAAATCAAGTGACAATGGACTTTCATATAGAAATTTGTTATGTTTATGTAGACATAATAAAATACTATAACTTAAATGTCAACAAAAATATAAAAATTATTGGAGGCAAGAAAAGATGCGTAATAAGGAAATAAAAGAATACATCAAATCAAGAAAAGTTCCTATGTGGAGAGTTGCAGAGCGTTTGGGAATTACCGATAGTTCATTCAGCCGTATGCTTCGATATGAAATTTTAGAAGAAAAGAAATCTCAAATTAGAGCGATTGCAGATGAACTGGCAGCAGGGCAGCAGGGAGAGAGCACGCGCCATATCTGCATTGAGTGAAGCAGACAGGACGGCGGTATTCAATCTTGAAAGGGATTATATGCTTGGGCGTATCACAAGAAAGGAGATTGCAGAAATGGCACAAAAAGAAAATCGAACCATGACCTATGAACAGTTTGTGAAGAAATCAGAAAGTGGCGAAAAGGGAACATTGAGAGAATTATCAAAATTTGCTAAAGAATCCCCGGAATTATATCAGCAGTACCGGGAGAGATACCACCGGGAGCAGGACGAGCAGACAAGGCTACACAATAGGCGATTAACTGAAAACACATTCAAAAACAAGCCATTTTCAATTAGATAAGGAGGTAAAATATTATGGAATACAAACATATTCAGACAACAACGGCTTTACGCAATCAGAACGGAATTAAGGCGCATCGGATTTTGGATATTGAAGATAAACACTTAATTTTTCAATTATGGCTAAATAGTGACGAGCAGGGGCGGCTGATGGTATCAATGCCGGAAGAATACCGGATAGGAGAATTTATTGATTTACAAGTGATACGGACAAGTAGAACGTCATATCAAGTAACGTTGATTGGACGGACACCGCAAAAGTTTATTCCTGTAGATGGGCGAGCAATAGCAGTATAGGGGGAGGATTATGGATAATAAGAATGGTACAGCGCAAAGGCAGCAGGAACATAAAGACCGCCAAACACTGACAGCGGAAGAAATGGCTGTAAAATCGGCAAAAAGAACAGGGAACGAGCGGGCAAGGCGTGAAATTATTAGCGACTATGCAAGCGGAAAATGGAGGTAGATCACATTATGGATAAGGACACACTTATAAACAATCTGCTTGCGAATTACGGCAAATATGGCGTTGCCAGAGCAGAATTAGAACCGATTATAGATGATGGCATACAGAACTATGATTTGTCATTAGAAGCTATCTACAGCGGTTTGAGAATGAGCCTTGCATCTGCATTTAATGAGCATGAGTATTTCTCTTTAGATGATGTGATGGCGATAACCGGGGAGAGCCGGGAAGAACTTTTACAGAGGATAGAGCAATGCAGAAAGGAATTGATAGAAGCCGGAGAAAACCCGGACGAGTATTTCAAGCCTGTAGAGCCACAGAGGGCAGCAGTTTATTACTTTCCTAACGGTTTGCATTAACGGAAATTATTTAAAAGGATATAAGCAAAGGCAGGGCGTTGATGATTCCCTGCCTTGTGCGTATCATATATTAAAGCGCCAACTTGTATAATGCTAACTGATTAAGACTTACACCCTCTTTTTCTGCTTCAATGGCTAATCTTTGATGCAAAGATTTTGGAAGCCTTACAACAAACTTACCGCTGTAATTGCTTGGTGTTTCTGGAATTGGTATAGAGAGATTGTTTTCTATTTTTGTTTCGATATATCCTTCCATTGCTTCATTAAGGCTTTCATACAATTCTTCAAGTGTATCACTGGTACTTTGGCATCCGTCAAGTTCCAAAATTCTGCCATAGAAATAGTGTCCGCTTTCATCGTTCATTTCCTGTACTAATCTTGTATAGGGCAATTTCATATAATCTTTAACTTCCATGCTTTCCTGCTCCTTTCCGCTTGTTATGCTATGCCAGGATAAGGGGATTATTCCCCTATCCTATTCAGAACATCTACGACATAAGCCTTTTTTAATGGATTTTCTTGTTTTATTGTTATCAAATCCCCAGTTTCTTTATTCAGATAATGCTTATGGCTTCCTTTTTGTCTTGCCGGAATATAGCCGTATGCTGCTAAAACTTTGTCTATTTCTTCTGGCCGCATTCCATTTGGCTGTTGCTTCATTTTTTCAATTAGTTTTTTTACGTTTGGCACTGTAATTATCTCCCTTCTTATATAGTACTATGCTTGCATATTTATCAAAGTGCCAACCTGTATAATGCCAGCGGATTAAGACTTACACCCTCAGGAGAAATATAAGCAGACTTCCAGGTCACGCATGATTTCCGGTTTGCCAGCACCACTTTGCGATTTTTTCAATCAATGCATCATCAATATTGCCATAAGGGATACGAATAGTTCCCTTTTCGGTTTTGTAACCCTGAAGTTCTTCCGAAAAATGTATTACGGCCTCAGGTCCCGGATACAGTCCAATGTGTTTCTTTGAAGCGGCAAAATGGAGGATATTATGCTTTTTCCAATAAGTTGGCATACTCCATGAGATACGTTCTTCCGCTTCCGGAAGTGCCCTGTGCAGGATCTGGCGGATATGCTGCAGATCTTCCTGTTTATCCTCATCCTGGCCCAGGATATATTCATCAATCGTTTTGGGCTTTTCACCACAAAAATGGCTCTGCCCGTTTTTCTTAAATTCCCTTCCGCATTTTGGACATTTCCACATGGATGGCTTCTCGCTGTCCCTTTCCTGTAAAACAACTTCAACAATATCGCCAAAATTTTTGCCGGTCTGCCTGCGGATCTGTCCGGTAACACGAATCATATAACAGGGGGTGTCCGTTTTTACTACCTGCCCCCTGTATGGGATGCCGTCAAAAGCAGCGTTTACCGGCAGGCGGTCTTTACCAAAAAGTTTTTTGATATCATAAGGGACTTCTACATAAGCAGCATCCGTATCTTTATTTTGAAGTATCACTGCGCTGAATTTCAGTTCCATAACATTCCTTTCATGCCTGTTCTTCACAACTATGTCAGGCTACGTCTCGCAATTCCCCGGAAACGATATGTTTTCTTAGTCCGGCTGTTGCCCGTTATGGGCAGGCCATTTGCATTCCGTTATTTCCATGTGGGTAAACACAGCCTTAAAAGATGATTCTTCGGGACTGCACGCATAAATTCCAAACTGTATTGTTCCATGACCATTCCACATATGGCAGATACGCATCTGCCGGAAGGTAACACCATCTTCAGAACACTCAATACAATAGTCATCTTCCCTGCGGCTGAATCTGTACCACATTGACTTTACAGAAGCGCTTATTTCTGTTGTCGCCCAGTCGGAATAGCCATTGTTTGTGACAACGCTTCCAAGGTGCTGAAATGCTTCGTTCTCGTATTCTATCGAGCCTTTCAGCCAGTTTTCACTGTCAAGGTACATCACAATCCCACATTGGTCAAATCTGTGCTTACTTTCAAATTCTGTTTTCACAGTAAAGGAAAAGAATTTTTCATCTGTTTCCATCTGCAAAACAGGTGCATTGTCGTTTCTGAAATGATAGTATGTTCTCTGCCATAAATCTGTGTGAGGATTTGTTGTAATCTCAATTTTATCATGAGAGATGGTGTAATCCGCAGGTTTTCCTGTCCATTTTAATTTGTCTGTATCAAAATTCATATGACTGCCTCCATTAAACGGTACTTTAAATGATGATTTTATTTTATCACAGTTCGGAAAGAAAATCTAACTTATTTAATATTACATTTCATTTTTGATTTTAAAAATTTTCCCAAATAGAACTTGTACAGGCCCTGATTCTTTGGTATAATATAATCTATGAGTTTGCGAAAAGCACAAATAAACGCGGAGGTGTTAGTATGAAAAAAAATGTTATCGTGGGACAGTCAGGCGGTCCTACTGCGGCCATTAATTCAAGCCTTGCAGGGGTATACAGAACAGCAAAGGATCGTGGGGCAAAGAAAGTATACGGAATGCTGCACGGAATCCAGGGACTTCTTCAGGAACGCTATATTGATCTTTCCGAGCATATCACAAATGAACTGGATGCAGAGCTTCTCAAGCGCACGCCGGCTGCCTATCTGGGCTCCTGTCGTTATAAACTGCCGGAAATCCATGAGGATATGGGAGTTTATGAGAAAATATTTGAGATTTTAAATAAACTTGATATAGAGGCATTTATTTATATTGGCGGAAATGATTCCATGGATACCATTAAGAAATTATCCGATTATGCCATCATTACCGGACAGACCGTACGGTTTATCGGATGTCCCAAGACCATTGACAACGATCTGGCGCTGACAGACCATACGCCCGGTTACGGAAGCGCTGCAAAATATATCGGTACCTCCGTAAAAGAAATTATCTGCGACAGTTTCTGTCTGGAGTATGATAAGGGACTGGTTACCATTATCGAGATTATGGGACGGAATGCCGGATGGCTGACAGGATCAGCAGCTCTGGCAAAAGGAGAGGACAGTACCGGCCCGGATCTGATTTATCTTCCGGAACTGCAGTTTGACCTTGAAAAATTCATTGCCAAAATCCGCAAGCTGCTGGAAAAGAAATCTTCTGTTGTGGTGGCAGTTTCTGAGGGTATTAAAGTTGCAGATGGAAAATATGTGTGTGAGCTGGGAAACAGCGTTGATTTTGTAGACGCTTTCGGGCACAAGCAGCTTTCCGGAACAGCGGCATATCTGGCTAATTTTGTAGCAGGAGAGATTGGCTGCAAGACCCGTGCCATTGAGCTGAGCACTCTGCAGCGTTCTGCTTCCCATTCTGCTTCCCGAATTGATATTCTTGAGGCATTCCAGGTAGGCGGTGCTGCTGTGAAAGCGGCAGATGAAGGCGATACAGGCAAAATGGTAGTGTTGGAGCGTATTTCAGACGATCCTTACCAGAGTACCACAGCCGTAAAAGATGTACATAAGATTGCAAATGATGAAAAACTGGTGCCCAGAAACTGGGTGACAAAAGACGGCACTTATGTGACAGATGAATTTGTAACTTATGTAAAGCCGCTGATACAGGGCGATGTGTCACCGGTTATGGTAGACGGAATACCGCGTCACCTGTACAAACCGGGATTTCAGGAGCAGCTGTAAGATATGAGAATTGAACCCCCGAAGTATTTTGCGGTACATTCGGGGGTTTTCTTTTATCTTACAGGAAGGAACAGGAAAAATGTATAACGAGACAGATTTGGATAAGATAAATTTAGATATGGAGCCGCCTGCAGGAGAACCGGACAGGCAGTATTATTTTATGGCGAAATGCCGCCGCAGCCTCCGGGAACTGGAGGAAAGAGCGGGACGTTCCTTTACGTTTTCTGTTCAGACTTTCGGCTGTCAGATGAACGCCAGGGATTCAGAAAAACTGGCGGGGATTCTGGAGACTGTAGGTTATGTGAGGGCAGACAGCGAGGAAGCAGATCTGGTGCTTTACAATACCTGTACGGTGCGGGAAAATGCCAACAATAAGGTCTGGGGGCGTCTGGGCTATCTGAACGGTTCACGAAAACGCAATCCTTACAAAAAAATTGTACTTTGCGGCTGTATGATGCAGGAACCGGAAGTGATTGAAAAGTTAAAAAAGAGTTATTCCTTTGTGAATCTGGTCTTTGGAACCCACAACATTTATAAATTTGCGGAACTGCTGTCAGCTTCCTTTGAGCAGCAGGGAATGCTGATTGATATCTGGAAAGATACAGATAAAATTGTGGAGGACTTGCCGGTAGAACGGAAATACTTTTTTAAATCAGGAGTTAATATTATGTTTGGCTGCAATAATTTCTGCAGTTACTGCATAGTACCTTATGTGCGCGGCCGGGAGCGGAGCCGGAAACCGGAAGATATTCTGCGGGAGATTGAACAGCTTGCAGAAGACGGGGTAGTGGAGGTAATGCTGCTGGGACAGAATGTAAACTCCTATGGGAAGAACTTGAAGAAACCTTTAACTTTTGCAGAATTGCTGAGAAAAATAGAACAGATAGAAAAAATTAAACGTATTCGGTTTATGACTTCCCACCCAAAGGATCTGTCGGATGAACTGATTGAGGTGATGGGGAAATCGAAAAAGATCTGCAAACACCTTCATCTGCCTCTCCAGTCCGGCAGCAGCCGTATTTTAAAGGAAATGAACCGTCATTATGATAAGGAGAAATATCTTGCGCTGGTGGATAAACTGCGCAGCGCAGTGCCGGATCTTGCCCTTACCACAGATATTATTGTGGGATTTCCGGGAGAAACGGAAGAAGATTTTCAGGAAACTCTGGATGTGGTACGCAGAGTGGGATATGAGAGTGCTTTTACCTTTATTTATTCCAGACGGACCGGTACTCCTGCGGCGTCCATGGAACAGCAGGTACCGGAAGCGGTGGTAAAGGACAGGTTTGAACGTTTGCTGAAGGAAGTGCAGGAAACTGCCGCCCAAAAGGCGGGAGCTCTTACCGGAGCCACGGAGCCTGTCCTGGTGGAAGAAGTGAATGAACAGGATCAGACACTGGTAACCGGAAGGCTGAGTAATAATTTTGTGGTACATCTCCCTGGAACCAGTGAACTGGTGGGCAGAATCGTAAACGTGAAATTAAAGGAGTGTAAAGGATTTTATTTTTACGGAGAAATGGTGGAATCCTTTTCAAAGCCCGCAGTTTGAATGAGGAGAAAAGGTTATGTATTCTTATTTAAAAGGTGAACTGGTTGAGATTCTGGATGATGTTATTGTGGTAGAAGTACATGATATCGGTTATGAGGTCCATATTCCTGCCAGTATGACAGACCATTTTACCGGAACCGGCCAGAGGGTTAAAATTTATACTTACCTTCATGTAAAAGAAGACTTAATGGAGCTGTACGGGTTTCTCACCAGAGATGACCTTAGCATCTTCCGCCTGCTGCTGGGAGTCAGCGGGATAGGTCCCAAAGGCGCGCTGGCAGTATTGTCGGTGATGACGCCGGATGATTTGCGATTTGCAGTGCTGGGAGAGGACGCAAAGGCTATTGCAAAGGCTCCTGGAATCGGCAGCAAGACAGCACAGAGGGTAATTCTTGAATTAAAGGACCGGTTAAAGTTAGAGGATGCCCTGGAACTGAAAACTCTTCACAGGGAACCGGAGCGGGCAGAGTCTCTTTCCGGAGTAAAGAGCGAAGCCGTTCAGGCATTAACCGCACTGGGATATTCTTCATCAGAAGCCTTAAAGTCAGTGAACAGTGTGGAACTTACGCCGGACATTACCGTAGAAGAAGTGTTAAAGTCTGCCTTAAAGCAAATGGCGCTGCTGTAGCGGTTCAGCGGGAAATCTTTTAAGAATGTTGACAGTAACACCTGTTTTGTGTTTGCTGAATGGACGGTTGAACATAAAGACAGTTTGATAAGAAAGGAACATCTTTCATGGAAAAACGTGTGATTTCCACCCAGATTCAGGAAGAAGACCTGAAAATAGAGACCAGTCTGCGGCCCCAGTGGCTGGAGGAGTATATTGGACAGGAAAAAGCCAGGAAAACGCTGAAAATTTATATCGAAGCGGCCAGACAGAGGAAAGAATCTCTGGACCATGTACTTTTCTACGGGCCTCCGGGGCTGGGAAAGACCACACTGGCCGGGATTATTGCCAATGAAATGGGAGTACATATGAAAATCACTTCCGGGCCGGCCATTGGAAAGCCTGGAGAAATGGCCGCTATTTTAAGCGGCCTGCAGGAAGGGGACATTCTGTTTGTGGAGGAAATCCACCGCCTGAACCGGCAGGTGGAAGAAGTGCTTTATCCTGCCATGGAAGATTATGTAATAGACATAATGATTGGAAAAGGAGCCAGCGCCCGTTCTATCCGTCTGGATCTGCCCCATTTTACCCTGGTAGGGGCAACCACACGGGCCGGACTCCTTTCCGCGCCTTTAAGGGATCGGTTTGGGGTGGTGCATCATCTGGAATTTTACAATCCGGAGGAATTAAAAACAATTATTCTCCATTCTGCCCGGAAGCTGGATGTGGAAATTGACGAAGAAGGGGCGTTTGAGCTGGCAAGACGCTCCAGAGGTACGCCCCGGCTGGCCAACCGCCTGTTAAAGCGGGTGCGTGATTTTGCCCAGGTGAAGTACGATGGGAAAATTACCATGGAAGTGGCAGTATTTGCACTGGATTTGCTGGAAGTGGACAAATTTGGTCTGGACCAGAACGACCGGAATATTCTGATGACCATGATAGAAAAATTTCAGGGAGGCCCGGTGGGTCTTGAAACTCTTGCGGCCTCTCTGGGAGAAGATTCCGGAACCATTGAAGACGTGTACGAACCTTATCTGGTGAAAAACGGTTTTATTAACCGCACGCCCAAAGGACGAATGGTGACGGATTTTGCCTACGGGCACTTTGGAATTGTAAAATAATATTGTTTTTCTCCGGAAATCAGGTATAATTAAGAAAGAACCGGGAAGATATTTGGGTTGCGAGGAAAGGATGAATGTATGTCAGCAAAAACAAGTGCAGATGTTTTAATTGGAGGAAAAATTTACACTTTAAGCGGTTACGAGAGCGAAGACTATTTGCAGAGGGTGGCAAATTATATCAATAATAAAATAAATGAATTTGATGAGATGGAACAGTTCCGGCGTTTTCCAGGAGAAACCAAATCCACACTGGTACAGCTGAATATTGCAGACGATTATTTTAAAGCCAGAGAACAGGCAGAAAAGCTGGACCGGGATGTGAGAGAGAAAGAAAAAGAACTGTATGAGTTAAAACATGAATTAATTTCTCTCAGAATCAAAGCCGAGAGCAGTGAAAAGGCAACCACGGAACTGGAAAAGGAAAACCGCAGACTCCTTTTGAACAAGGCAAAGCTGGAATCTGCACTGGAAGACGCCCTCCTTGGCAAGGTAAAGGGACAGGTTGTTCCGGAACCGCAGGCCGACACAGGAGAAAGAGGAAAGCAGAAGAAAACATCCGGGGAAGGAGAGCCGGGAGGACAGAAGAAAACATCCGGTGAGGGGGAAGCAGGCAGACAGAAAAAGACCTCCGGCGAAGGGGAAGCAGGCAGACAGAAGAAAACCTCCGGTGAAGGGGAGGCCGAGGGACAGAAAAAGACGCCCGGCGCAGGAGAGTCAGGGGGACAGAGGAAAGGGCCGGAACCCGTACATAGAGACAGAAAAAAACATCGGGGAGAAGAAAAACTGCCTGATGGACCAGAGGATAAAGAAGAGACAGAAAATGAAAATCATTCCGTCTGAAAAAAGGTGGCTCATGACAGGCAAAGTCGTTTGAGTCACTTTTTATCGCAGGTGAACTTTTTAAGGAGAAAAATATGATGAACAGAACCGGAAAAAAGACAGAGCTTTTATCCCCGGCAGGCTCCTTTGACATCTTAAAAGCAGTGGCTCTGGCAGGAGCAGATGCGGTATATGCGGCAGGACAGCAGTTCGGAGCCAGAGCCTATGCAGATAATCTTACAAAAAAGGAGCTGCTGGAAGGGCTGGATTACCTTCACCTTAAGGAAAAACGCCTGTATCTTACCGTGAATACCCTGTTAAAGAACAGGGAGCTGGAAAGACTTTACGATTATCTTTATCCCCTTTATGAAGCAGGTCTGGACGGAGTCATTGTGCAGGATATAGGAGTGCTGCATTTTGTGCGGGAACATTTTCCAGGTCTTCCCATTCATGCCAGCACACAGATGAATATTACAGGAGCTTACGGAGCAAAACTGCTGCTGGAAGCAGGGTGTAGCCGGATTGTCACTGCCAGGGAACTGTCCCTGGAAGAAATTTCCCATATCTATGAAACTACAGGGGCAGAGATTGAGAGCTTTGTTCACGGGGCCCTCTGTTACAGCCATTCCGGACAATGTCTCCTGAGCAGTATGATCGGCGGAAGAAGCGGAAACCGGGGCAGGTGTGCCCAGCCCTGCCGGCTGCCCTGGGAACTCTGCAGCAGCAAAGGAGAAATTCTGAACCGGAATTCTGACGGGAACAGGGAATCATCCCGAAAGAACCGGAAGGATACCTATCTGCTCAGTCCCAGGGATTTATGCGCGGTGGAGCTGATTCCCAGACTGATTCAGAGCGGAGTACATTCCTTTAAAATTGAAGGGCGGATGAAACAGGCGGAGTATGCCGCAGGCGTCACCGGAATGTATCGGAAATATCTGGATATCTGTGAAAATGATCCAAAAGACCTGTATGAGGTGTCCGGAGAGGACAAAACAATTCTGCGGAATCTGGGCAGCCGCTGCGGATTCACAGACGGATATTATACCAGACATAACGGAAAAGACATGATAACATTTTTAAAACCTTCTCATGAAAAGAACAGAGAACAGGGACAGGAACTTTTCCGGCAGGAAAATAAAGAAAAAATAAAGGGATTTTTAAGAGTTTCTGCAGGAACTCCCCTTTATCTTATGTTAAGATATAAAGATATACAGGCGGAAGTGACAGGAGAGCAGGTACAGCCGGCACAAAAGCAGCCTCTGACCAGGGAAACCGTACTGGATAAAATGAAAAAGACAGGAAATACACCTTTTGTATTTGAAGAGCTTCAGGTGGAACTGGAAGGACAGGCCTTTGTCACCATAAGCGCTTTAAACCAGATTCGGAGAGAAGGCCTGTTGAAGCTGCAGGAGGAAATCCTGAAAAAATACCGAAGATCTGCCAGAAAACCGGGAGAAACCGTGCCTGCAGATTTTCCAGGCTCCGCACCGGAACAGAAGATGGTCACAGATTCCCGGAAATCCGTACCGGAACAGGAAGAGTCAGCAGTTTCTGTGTGGGTTCAGAAGAAAAAGCCCCGGCGTCAGATTCCGGAAATCCGTGTACTGACAGAAACGCCGGAACAGTTTCAGGCTGCCCTGAAGCAGCAGGAGGTTTCCAGAATTTATCCGGAACTTCCGGGCCGGACAGGACAGACAATAGCAGAGCAGGTGTCCGTATTGGTGGCGCAGGCTCATAAAGCAGGAAAAGAATGCTGGCCTGCACTGCCTTATATTTTCCGCATGGAAACAGCCCGGCGGTTTGAAAGCTGCTGGAGGGAGCTGGAGGCATCGGGTGCAGACGGGTATCTGATAAGAAATTATGAAGAAATCCGGTTTCTGAAAGAACGGGGCGTGGGGCCGGAGCGGATACAGGGAGATTACAGCCTGTATGTGTATTCCAACGAGGCCTTACGGGGATTTTCAGAACTTCCTTTACATTATTTTACCCTGCCTGCAGAACTGAACTTTCAGGAGTTAAAGGAAGATCGGAAGAGCGTCGTGTAGGGAAAGAGTGTAGATCTCGGTGG
>OFGR01000468.1_pt1 | contig 40802 bp, 44 predicted proteins | sample 1521811 | NCBI WGS metagenome assembly OFGR01 (sample SAMEA3504098, study PRJEB24116) | mouse gut metagenome | biome: mouse gut; feature: mouse-associated habitat; material: faeces | place: Denmark | collected 2011
TGACTGAGACGAAGATGGTGGCGGAAATGGTAAAAAGGATTGTGGCGGAAAACAAAGCTGAAGCCATGGACCAGGAGGAATACCAGAGACGCCGCAATGAACTGGTCGCCCGGTATGAGGCGGCCAGGGACGGGTACGAAAAAGCATCCGGGGAGATTTCCGACAGGCAGGGAAAGAGGAAAACCTATATGCGGTTTATCGGCGGGCTGCAAAAGCTGGACGGCTTCTGCGGAAAGTTTGATGAGGAACTTTGGACGGCGCTCCTTGACTACGCCACGGTTTATGCCAGAGACGACATCCGATTCACTTTCAAGGCGGGGAACGAAGTGAAAGTTGATGGATAGGTAAAAATGTGTAAATTTCGCTATTTAATATAGAAAGAAAATTTTTTCCTGGGCCGGAATAATCAGTTTCCGGCCCGCATTTTTTAGGTTTAGGGGGGTGCATTTAGGGGGTGCATCGTTGAATTGTATCAATTTCGTTGTACCGATGAATCCCTGTAACTGCGGATACTATCCTGACCGGAATAAATGCAGGTGTTCCTCTGCCGTCCTGGAACGCCATTTCAGCAAACTCAGCCGGCCTTTTCTGGACCGCATGGATTTGACGGTGGAGGTGAAACGTCCCCGGCTTCCGGAAATTGTGGAGGGACGTCCGGAAGAAACCTCCGCCTCTGTTCAAAAGCGGGTGCGGGAAGTGCAGGAAATTCAGAGAAAACGTTTTTCAGACAGCGGAATCCTCTATAACAGCCGGATACCTGTTTCCCATATAAAAGAATTCTGTCCCCTGGAGCCGGAAGGGGAGAAACTGCTGCAGGAATCCTTTGAACGTCTTAATTTAAGCGTACGGGGATATTACCGGACCCTTCGGGTGGCCCGTACCATTGCAGACATGGAACATGCCGGGCGCATAAGCCGGCTTCATATTATGGAAAGTCTGCTGTACCGCAGTGCGGACCGGAAAGAGTGGGAACAGGAATGAGAACAGAAATTTATCACAGCCGGTACGAATACTGGCTGGCAGGCCTTTTATGCCTGTCAGGAAAGAAAAAAATCCGGCTTATTGAGACCGTTGGCAGAGCGGAGGAGATTTACCGGATGAAACCGGAAGAAATCAGGAAACTGCCCGGCCTCACAGAGAGGGAAAAAGAAAAGCTGGAACAGGAAAGAAATCTGCCGGAAGAAGAACTGGAACAGATGCGGGCATACTGCATCCGGAAGGATATCCGTCTGATTCTGTGGCAGGATTCTGAGTACCCCGCCCGTTTGAAACAGATTTACAGCCCTCCCTACGGTCTGTACTGCCGGGGAAATCTGCCGCCGGAGTCTGCTCCGGCAGTGGCCCTGGTGGGAGCCAGAGCCTGTTCTGTTTATGGCAGGCAGATAGCGGAACAGGCAGGATACCATCTGGCCCGGCGGGGCGTCTCCGTAATCAGCGGTATGGCTGCAGGAATTGACGGGGCAGGCCACCGGGGCGCGCTGCAGGCGGGAGGCTTCTCCTGCGGTATTCTGGGCTGCGGTGTGGACGTCTGCTATCCGGAGGCCAACCGGAAAGTGTATGAGGCCCTTTCTGTCCGGGGAGGGCTGATTTCTGAATATCCTCCCGGCACAAAGCCGCTGGCTCGTTTTTTTCCACAGAGAAACCGGATGATCAGCGGTCTGTCTGACCTGGTACTGGTGGTGGAGGCACGGGAAAAAAGCGGTGCGCTGATCACTGCGGATTTTGCACTGGAACAGGGGAGAGAAGTTTATGCTGTGCCGGGAAGGGTCGGAGACGCTCTGAGTCAGGGAACCAACCGGCTGATTGGACAGGGGGCCGGAATTTATCTGTCCTGGGAAGACTTTCAGAAAGAAATGGATCTTTTTCCAGATTTTATAGAATCCTGTGAAAAAATTAAAAAATTATCACTTGAAAAATCAGAAAGGTTGGTGTATAGTTGTCTGGATTTGAGTCCGAAGAATCTGGACGAGCTTATGACAGAAACCGGATATTCCCTGAAAGAACTTATGGAAAATCTGGAATCTCTGAGAGAAAAGGACTGTATACTGGAAGTATACAGGAACTGCTATATCCGAAGGGAAGAATGTAAGTGACCATAAAAGGAGCAGACAAATGGCAAAGTATCTGGTAATCGTGGAATCACCGGCAAAGGTGAAGACAATTAAAAAATTTCTGGGAAAGAATTATGAGGTGGCAGCCTCCAACGGGCATGTGAGAGATTTGCCCAAAAGCCAGCTTGGAATTGATGTGGAACATGATTATGAACCGAAATATATTACCATTCGAGGAAAAGGGGATATTCTTGCCGGACTTCGCAAAGAAGTAAAAAAAGCGGAAAAAGTATACCTGGCAACGGACCCTGACCGGGAAGGAGAGGCAATCTCCTGGCATTTATCCAAAGCGCTGAAGCTGGAAGACAAAAATGTATACCGTATCAGTTTTAATGAGATAACCAAAAATGCAGTGAAAACCTCCCTGAAGCAGGCCAGGGAAATAGATATGAATCTGGTGGACGCCCAGCAGGCACGGCGTATGCTGGACCGTATGGTAGGTTACCGTATCAGTCCTCTTTTGTGGGCCAAAGTGAAACGGGGACTGAGCGCCGGCCGGGTTCAGTCCGTGGCTCTGCGTATGATCTGCGACCGGGAGGAGGAAATCAACGCCTTTATTCCGGAAGAATACTGGACTCTGGAAGCGCAGTTTGCGGTTCCGGGAGAGAAAAAGCGTCTGACTGCCCGTTTTTACGGGGACAGCAGCGGCAAAATGACCATCCGGTCCGGAGAGGAAATGGAACAGCTGCTGCAAAAACTGGAAAAAGAACAGTATCAGGTGCTGGATGTGAAAAAAGGAGAGCGAACCAAGAAATCTCCCCTGCCTTTTATCACCAGTACCCTTCAGCAGGAAGCAGCCAAGACACTGAATTTTTCCACTCAGAAAACCATGCGTCTGGCCCAGCAGTTATATGAAGGCGTGGACATTAAGGGACAGGGAACCGTGGGCGTTATCACCTATCTGAGAACAGACTCCGTGCGTGTATCCGAAGAAGCGGACCAGGCTGCAAGAGAATATATCCGGTCCTCCTATGGAGAAAAGTATGTGGCCAAAGAAGGGCAGGAGCGGAAGGGCTCAGGTAAGATTCAGGATGCCCACGAGGCAATCCGGCCTTCCGATATAACCAGGACACCGGTGATGATCAAAGAATCTCTGAGCAGAGATCAGTTCCGGCTGTATCAGCTTATCTGGAACCGGTTTACTGCCAGCCGTATGAGCAGTGCAGTATATGAGACTACCTCCATTAATATCGGAGCCGGAGATTACCGGTTTCATGTGTCTGCTTCCCGGATTATTTTTGAAGGTTTCCTTTCTGTCTACACCGGGGACGAGGATGAAAAGAGTGAGAATAACGTAATGCTGAGGTCTGTGGATAAGGATACGAAGCTGAACCTGAAGGAACTGGAAGAGAAACAGCATTTTACCCAGCCTCCGGCTCATTTTACAGAAGCATCTCTGGTAAAGGCCCTGGAAGAACAGGGAATCGGGCGTCCCAGTACCTATGCACCCACCATCACCACTTTGCTGGGCAGGCGGTATGTGGTAAAGGAAAGCAGGAATCTTTATATTACAGAACTGGGAGAAGTGGTAAATTCCATTATGAAGGAAGCCTTTCCCACCATTGTGGACGAACGTTTTACAGCCAATATGGAATCTCTGCTGGACAAAGTGGCGGAAGGGGCCATTGACTGGAAGGCAGTGGTCAGCAATTTTTATCCGGATCTGGAAGAAGCGGTACAGGCTGCGGAAAAAGACCTGGAAAAAATCAGGATAGAGGACGAAGTAACGGATGTGGTCTGCGATTTGTGCGGCCGGAATATGGTGATTAAATACGGGCCTCACGGGAGGTTTCTGGCCTGTCCGGGATTTCCGGAATGCCGCAATACCAAACCCTATCTGGAAAAAATCGGTGTGGCCTGTCCGAAATGCGGAAAAGACGTGGTTCTGAAAAAGACGAAAAAGGGGAGAAAATATTACGGCTGTGAAGATAATCCGGACTGTGATTTCATGTCCTGGCAGAAGCCTTCTCAGGAGAAATGTCCCGAATGCGGCGGTTATATGGTGGAAAAGGGAAATAAGCTGGTATGTGCAGACAGCCAGTGCGGATATGTGACAGAGAAAAAGAAGCAGGAAGAATCCTGAATACCTTTCAAAAACGTGGAAAAATTGACAGGAATAGTTAGAAAATATAAAATTCTGCCAAAGAAAACAGAAAATTAATAGAAACTTATTGAAATTTGTCGGAAAGCGTGGTAGAATTCAAAATATATGTAGGTATTGTTTTGAATCAGGAGGAGTATTATGAGCGTCCAGTTGTTAGACAAAACCAGAAAGATCAATAAACTGCTGCACAATAATAATTCCTCGAAAGTAGTCTTTAACGATATTTGTGAAGTTCTGACAGAGATTTTGGAATCTAATATTCTGGTAATCAGTAAGAAGGGGAAAGTGCTGGGCGCCAGTCGGGAAAATGGAACGGAAGAAATTAAAGAACTGATTGCGGACGAGGTGGGCGGATTTATTGATTCATTGTTAAATGAGCGCTTGCTTGGCATTTTATCCACTAAGGAAAATGTAAATCTGGAGACATTGGGATTTGTTTCCGAAGATGTACGCAGGTATCGGGCGATTATCACCCCCATTGATATTGCAGGGGAAAGGCTCGGAACGCTGTTTGTATACCGGCTGGAGAAGCAGTATGGCATTGACGATATTATTTTAAGTGAATATGGAACCACTGTGGTAGGGCTGGAGATGATGCGTTCCGTCAATGAAGAAAGCGCGGAAGAGAACCGGAAGGTGCAGATTGTGAAATCTGCCATAGGAACCCTTTCTTTTTCAGAACTGGAAGCGATTACCCATATCTTTGACGAAATGGAAGGCAGGGAAGGCATTCTGGTGGCAAGCAAAATTGCTGACCGGGTAGGAATCACCAGAAGCGTAATTGTCAATGCGCTCCGGAAATTTGAGAGTGCGGGGGTGATTGAGTCCCGCTCTTCAGGGATGAAGGGTACTTACATTAAGGTCCTCAATGATGTGGTGTTTGATGAGCTGGACAGGATCAAAAAACAAAATATGAAACATAACTAAAGGGAATTAGTTGTTTTTGTGAAAAGGGATTTGTAGAATAGAGCTATAAGTCCTTTTTGTGCGTGTAAATATGCAAAACTGCAGAATTTACGCAGGATGAAAAGAGAGAATGTCAGGAGACGGCATACAGTCGACAGCTTTTTACAAAAAATACTGCAAATAGTAGATACAATGACAGAAATGCACAAGATGGTGTAAAAAATACGCAAAAACAACAAAAAAATGCTTGCATTATTATTAGGATAATTTATAATAAAGAAGAATAACATTCTAATGATAGTATGGGAGCATAAGAGATACCGGAAGATGGAAGGAGCAATATTATGATAAACAGCGGTATTTATGATTATATTGACGTGATGAACAAGGCGGCGGATGCTGCCTGGCTGAGAGAGACGGTAATCAGTCAGAATATTGCCATGGGGGATACACCAGGATACAAACGTCAGGATGTTAATTTTGAAGGCGTCCTTGAACGGGAACTTGGAAAAATGAAGTATGTATCTCTGGATGAAAAGGTGAGAGACCTGAACAAAGGCCATATGGATCACCTGGAAGCTCCGGTTTATACGGATATTGAAAATTATTCCTACCGTCTGGATGAAAACAGCGTGGATCCGGAACAGGAGTATGCGGAACTGGCGTCAACCAGAATCCGGTACAATGCCCTGGTGGATTCCATGACCAGTGAATTTAACAAAATCAAAAGCGTAATCAAGTAGGAAGAGAATAGCAGAGACAGGAGGAAGAGGTATGTCGTTATTTCAGTCTTTTAATATCAATACGTCCGCGCTTACCGCACAGCGGTTCCGCATGGATGTGATTTCAGAGAATGTTGCCAACGCCACTACCACAAGAACAGAGGACGGGACGCCCTATACCCGCAAAATTGTTACGTTTCGTGAGAAGAAGGTGACGCCTTTCAGCAAGGTGCTGAGCAATACCAGGGAATCATACCTGGGAAACGGTGTGAAGGTATCACGTGTTTCCGAGGATACGGAAAGTGAATATGTGATGAAGTATGATCCGGCGCATCCGGATGCGGATGAGAACGGATATGTATCTTATCCGAATGTAAATATTATAACAGAGATGACCAATATGATAGATGCCAGCCGGGCTTACGAGGCGAATCTGACAGCCTTTGAGACGAGCAAGGCCATTGCTCTGAAGGGACTGGAGCTTGGCAAATAGAAGATTAATCTGTAACAGGGAGGTTCTAAGATGGATATATCAGTGTTGAGCAATATAGGCTCAGAGTATATTAAGAATGCAGCCATGGAGAGCGGGAACCTGACCGTGGGCGACAAAGGGTTTGACAGCCTGCTTAAGTCGGCCATGGACATGGTAAATGAAACCAATGACCTGCAGAACCAGGCAGAAGAGGCCCAGATGCAGTTTATGCTGGGATATTCGACCAATACCCATGATTTAAGGGACATACAGACGAAGTCCGAGATTGCCCTGAATTATACCACAGCAGTCAGGGACAAGATGATAGAGGCATATAAAGAAATTATGAATATGCAGATTTAACAGTTGATTCTGGACAGTTAAATACATAGAATGGATGGGTAGGAGAGTTACATGCAGGAGAAGATTAGAGAGGTTCCAAAAAGGATCCTTGACTGGTGGAATAAGTTTTCAGTCAAACAGAAAACATTAATCGCAAGTATTGCAGTTGCGGTAATCGTTGGTCTGGTCATTGTCACGAAAATACTGACAACGCCCACCATGGTGCCCATAAGAACCTGTGCGGACACGAAGGAAGCAGGTCAGGTACAGGAACTGCTGAAAGGAGAATCAATTTACTATGAGGTTTCCGATGACGGTCTGGAATTTCAGGTAAAAGCTCAGGATAAGGCCAGAGCAGCCATTTTGCTTGGGCAGAATGGAATCCCGGCGACTTCCTATGATTTGGAGAATGTATTTTCCGGCGGTTTCAGTCAGACAGAATCTGACAAGGGCAAACGTTACCAGCTGTATATGGAGAAACAGTTAGAAGAGGATTTGCAGCAGCTGGAATCCGTAAGTTCCGCTACCGTGAATCTGAGTGTGCCGGTGGATGACGGGACGGTGCTGGCGCTGCAGGAAGATTCCTATGCGGCTGTTACTCTGACACTGTCAGGAGAGATGGATGAAGATACGGCGGCCGGACTGGCAAAATGGATTGCCACAGCCATCGGGAATAAAGGTACCGACGATATTACTATTATGGATAATTCCGGAAATATGCTTTTTTCCGGCGGAGATTCAGCTACTGCCATGGGAAATGCAAGTACGCAGCTTGCCTATAAGACCAAGGCAGAGAGCGCAGTAAAAAGCCAGGTGAAAGACATTATGATGGGCACAAATGTGTTCAATAATGTTTCCGTTGGCCTGAATCTGAATGTGAGCTTCCGGGATACCAAGGATACCACCCACAGAACCTATACGGAAGACGGAACCGAACACGGACCGGTAACCAGCAGAAGGCTGTATGAGGAAGAGAGTTCAGGAGGTGAGGGAGGCGTTCCCGGAACAGACCCCAATGATGACGATACAGGATATATGCTGGAGGATGGTGCAACTTCTAACCGGACAGTTACCGAGACAAATGAAAATTATGCCAACAGTGAGCAGATTATTGAGATTACCGGGGGCGTGGGAGAAGTGGATTATGAGAATTCTTCCATTACAGTAGTGGCCAGCCAGTATCGTAATTACAATGAAGATGCACTCAGAGCCAGCGGCCAGCTGGATGATATGACCTTTGATGAGTTTGTGGCTGCAAACCGTGAACGTGTTAAAATGGATCTGGATGAAGATTATGTGCAGATGGTAGCGCGGGCTACGGGATTCCCGGCTGAAAATGTAATGGTTGTGGGATACGAAGTACCGTTCTTTGAGTATTCTGACAGCGGAAACAGAGGAATTGTGGATTATCTGCCGGTGGCCATTGCCCTTGCCATTATGGCCATGCTGGGGTATGTGGTTTTCCGCAGTACCAGAAGAGAACAGACAGCAGAAGTGGAGCCGGAGCTTTCCGTTGAGACTCTGCTGGCTTCCACAAAAGAAGCGGAAGAAGAATCACTGGAAGATATTGGATTTTCCGATAAGTCTGAAACCCGCATCCTGATAGAAAAATTTGTAGATGAAAATCCGGAAGCCGTAGCTTCACTGCTGCGGAACTGGTTAAATGAGGAGTGGGAATAGAGTTATGGCAAATTCAGAAGAATATAATGGCGTCCAGAAAGCGGCAATTCTGCTGATCGCACTGGGACCGGAAAAATCAGCCTCCATATTCAAACATCTCAAGGAGGAGGAAATTGAAGAACTGACCCTGGAAATTGCCAATACCAGAAGTATATCTCCCCAGACAAAAGAAGATGTGCTCAATGAATTTTATCAGATTTGTCTGGCACAGCAGTACATTGCAGAGGGCGGTATCGGCTATGCAAAGGAACTTCTGGAAAAAGCACTGGGAGAAGAAAAAGCTCAGGGAGTTATTTCCAAACTTACAGCTTCCCTGCAGGTACGTCCGTTTGAGTTTGTTCGTAAGACAGACCCGGCACAGCTTTTGAACTTTATACAGGATGAACATCCGCAGACCATTGCAATGATTCTTTCCTATCTGTCTGCCGGCCAGTCAGCCATGATTATCGGCTCTCTGGTTCCGGAAAAACAGGCGGATGTGGCAAAACGTATTGCGTTGATGGACAGAACTTCTCCGGATGTTATTAAGGAAGTGGAGCGCGTATTGGAACGAAAACTTTCTACTCTGGTAAATCAGGATTACACAATTGTGGGTGGCGTGGATGCGATTGTTTCTATTTTGAACACCGTAGACCGTTCTACCGAAAAACATATTATGGAAACTCTTGAAATTGAAGAGCCTGAACTGGCAGATGAAATCCGCAAGAAGATGTTCGTATTCGAGGATATTCTTCTTCTGGACGACCGGGCTATCCAGCGTGTGCTCCGGGATGTGGATAACAACGACCTGGGTGTGGCTCTGAAAGCGGCAAATGAAGACGTACAGAATGTAATCTTTAAGAATATGTCCAAACGTCTGGCTACCATGATTAAGGAAGATATGGAATTTATGGGACCGGTGCGTATGAAGGACGTGGAAGAAGCACAGCAGAAGATTGTAGGTATTATACGTAAACTGGAAGATTCAGCAGAAATTGTAATCTCCAGAGGTGGAGGTGACGAGATCGTTGTCTAATCTGTATAAGCAGCGGTATATCGTTGCCAATAACACAGACAGAAGAATCATCAATTCAAATACCAGGATTGAAGAGCGGATGCAGGAACTAAAAGAAGAAATGGCCAGAAATCTGGTTTTTCAGGAGCCGCCGGACGGATTTGTGGAAGGATTGGCCATGGAGCAGGTGGAAGTGGTTCCGGAAGTTTCTCCGGAAGAACTTCTGCAGAAAGCTCAGGAAGAATCAGAGGCTGTTCTTGCTGAAGCCAGAGCCAGAGGAGAAGCTGTTCTTGCTGAAGCAAATCAGCAGGCTGTTTCCATCCGGAAACAGGCAGAAGAAACAGGCTATGAGACTGGTTATGGGAACGGATTCCAGGAAGGAAATGAGAAAGCTGAACGGGAGCTGGCTCAAAAAAGCAGCCAGATGGAAGAGGCCCGGCGGCAGATGGAGGAAGAATACCGGCAGAAGATTGATGAACTGGAACCTTATCTTGTAGATATCGTGGCAGATGTATTTGAAAAAGTATTTCATGTACAGTTTGATGACAGTAAGGAGATTTTAATTTATCTGATACAGCAGGCCATTTTGGGCGCTGAAGGGACGAAAGACTTTCAGGTGAGGGTGAGTCTGAAAGATTATGAATTTGTGGAAAATCATAAAGCAGAAATTACAGAGCGGGTGGGAGGCGCCATCCATGTGGAAATCATGGCAGATGCCGGGTTAAAAGAGCGGCAGTGTATGATTGAGACAGACTCCGGGATTTTTGACTGTGGTTCAGACGTCCAGCTCGATAACCTGATAAAAGCACTGCGGTCATTAAGTTTGTGAGGAAGAGATATCGTGACATATAATTTGGATAAATATTATCAGCTGGCAGACAAAAATTATTACAGACATCTTGGAAAAGTAGTTAAAATTGTAGGACTTACGATTGAATCTGTGGGACCAAACGCCAAACTGAATGACCTGTGCCGAATCATCATTGATAAAAACAGGGATATTTCGATTATGGCAGAAGTAGTGGGATTCCGGGATAAGAGACTGCTTCTTATGCCTTATGAGAGTGTGGAAGGACTGGGCGTAGGATGTATCGTAGAGAATACGGGACATCCTTTGTCTGTGTGTGTGGGAGAGGAGATGCTGGGCCATACACTGGATGGCATGGGCAGACCCACAGACGTGGAAGAACTGACGCTGCGGGAAGAATATCCTGTGGACGCGGCTCCGCCGGACCCCATGGAACGTGTGATTATAGGTGAAGTGCTTCCTCTGGGAGTGAAAGCAGTGGACGGACTGATTACCGTGGGGAAAGGACAGAGAATTGGAATTTTTGCCGGTTCCGGCGTTGGAAAAAGTACCCTGCTGGGTATGTTTGCCAGAAATACCAGGGCGGATATCAATGTGATTGCCCTGATTGGCGAGCGCGGCAGGGAAGTAAGAGAATTTATTGAACGGGATATGGGAGAAGAAGGAATGCGGCGTTCTGTTGTGATTGTGGCAACTTCTGACCGGCCGGCTCTTCTCAGAAGAAATGCGGCCAAAACAGCCACAGCCATTGCGGAGTATTTCAGAGACCAGGGGAAAGATGTCCTGCTGATGATGGACTCCCTGACACGTTTTTCCATGGCCCAGAGAGAAATAGGTCTTGCCTCCGGGGAACCTCCCGTAACCAGAGGATATCCGCCCAGCGTATATTCCGAAATGCCGAAGCTATTGGAGCGTGCAGGCAATTCTGACAGAGGATCCATTACCGGACTCTACACGGTTCTGGTAGATGGAGATGATTTTAACGAACCCATTACAGATACTGCAAGAAGTATTCTGGATGGACATATTATGTTAGACCGAAGACTGGCACACCGGAATCACTATCCGGCCATAGATGTGCTGCAGAGTATTTCCCGTGTCATGAGTTCCATTGCGGACAGTAATCACAAAGAAGCTGCGGGAAAATTGAAAAATGTTATGGCAACCTATCAGGAAGCAGAAGACTTAATCAATATCGGTGCTTACAAGTCAGGTTCCAATCCGAATATTGATTATGCCATTGAAAAAATCGACGCGGTGAACAGCTTTTTACTGCAGGAAACCCATGAAAAATTTTCGTTTGAGGAGATTTTAAATATGTTAGAAGGGCTGTTTTAATGATAAAAGGGTTAAAGTTTAAAGGAACTGGTAACAAATGGCAAAGTTTACATATAAAATGCAGAATATCCTCGATATTAAATACAAACTGGAGACGCAGGCAAAAACTTCTTTTTCCCTTGCGGCGGCAAGGCTGAACCGGGAAGAGGAGAAACTTGACAGGCTGCATCAGCGCAGGAAAGCATATGAGGAACAGGCCAGAGAACTGGTAAAAGACAGGCTGGATTTTCAGGAAATCAAAGTGAACCGCATTGCAATTGAGACCACTAAGGGAGACATCCGCAATCAGGTGGTTGCAGTCCATGTGGCGGAGCGTAACCTGGAGCAGGCCAGAAAGCATCTGCAGGATGTGATGACGGAGAGAAAAACCCACGAAATCTTAAAGGAAAAAGCCTTTGATGAATTTAAAAAAGAACTGGAAAAAGAAGAGAGCAAGGCGGTAGATGAACTGGTAAGTTTCACTCACAATCATGCAAAAGAAGGATAAGGTGGTGTTAATATGGCAGAGGAAGTAATGGATCAGCCTGGCGAAGAGACAGGGGCCCTGGATAAGAAAGCAAGAAAAAAGGCAGAAAAGGCAAGAAAGAAAGAAGAGAAACAGCTGAAAAAAGCAGAGAAAAAACAGATGCAGGAGGAAGCGCCGGAAGAGGAAGAAGGCGGAGGCAGCAAAATTGCAGTTGTGGCTGCCACGGTTGTTTTCATTTTAATCTGGCTGGCGATTCTGGCACTTATCATAAAAATGGATATCGGCGGGTTTGGCTCCACAGTTCTTCAGCCTGTGTTGAAGGATGTTCCGGTAATTAATAAGATTTTACCGGAAAACCCGGAAGAACCGGTGGTAGACGCTCAGTATCCCTATACCACGCTGGATGAGGCAATCAACCGTATTAAGGAACTGGAAGTGGAATTATCAGACAGTCAGTCCCAGTCTCAGGGAAGTTCCGATTATGTGGCCCAGCTGGAAGCAGAGGTGGCCAGACTGCGGGAATTTGAGAATGAACAGTCGGCATTTGAAGAAGAAAAAACCAAATTCTACAAAGAGGTTGTGTTCAACGAAAAGGCGCCCGATATATCTGAATATCAGGCATATTATGAAAGTATTGACCCGGCTAATGCCGAGGTATTGTATAAACAGGTAATACAGCAGCAGGAGGCAGACGCCGAAATTCAGGAGTATGCCAAAACTTATTCGGAAATGAAGCCAAAACAGGCGGCGGCAATTATGGAAGCCATGCAGGATAACCTGAAACTGGTGGTAAAAATTCTGCAGAACATGGAAACAGATGCCAGAAGCAAGATTCTTGCAGCAATGGATGCAGAAGTTGCCGCAAGGATAACCAAAATGATGGAGCCATGATATCGCCGGGCGATATCTATGATTTCATATAATTTCAACAGAAAGGAGGAGGAATATGACCAGCAGTAAAGTATCGCAGCTTGCAGCCCTGATGAGGAATTCGGAGCTGACGGGCACCAGAAAAACTTCGCAGCAGGGAAATGACCCTGTGTTTGGCGCACTGTTAAGCCAGACGGCAGGCGGGAATCAGCAGAATCTTTCCCCATGGAAGGGAAATGCGATTCAGCCCCCCAGAGCAGAACTGTCCAATCAGACAGCTTTTGTAAAAGAGACTGCCGCAGCCGGATACAGAGATAACTCGGTTAAGGGGAATACTTCTGATATTCAGAGCAAACTGCCGGGAGATGCCCAGGAGAAACTGTCGGCTTTTGAGGAAAAGGCAACAAAGACTGTGGCAGAAGAACTGGGTGTTACAGAAGAAGAAGTCAGAGAAGCCATGGAAGCTCTGGGAATGACAGCATTTGATTTGTCAGACCCTGCTCAGCTTGCAGCTCTGACCATGAAACTGACGGGTATGGAAGATCCCGGAGCATTGCTGCTCGATGAGAATTTTCAGCAGCTTATGGGAGATATGGAAGAACTGTTTCAGAAACTGCCGGTACAGTTAAATCTCACGCCGGAAGACATGGCGCAGCTTATGGAACAGATGGAGGCTATGGAAAATGTCAGCCCGGAAGAAGAACTGACTGTGCAGATGCCGGAATCGGAAGCAGCAGAGCCGGACGGTGATTTGACGGGAACAGTTCCGGAGCAGTCAGAACAGAATGCAGACGTAATTCGAACCATATCTCAGGAAGCAGCCCAGGAGCAGAAAGTACAGAATCCGGATGGAAAAGAACAGGCAGGAAATGAGCCGGCCGCAGACAGCCGCACCACAGAAGAAACCGGAGCAGTAACTGCTCAGACTCAGGAGGAATCCGGGGAAGGGAATGCGGAAAAGAGTCCGGAAAAATCCCTTTCGGAAATGACACAGGATACGAAAGAACCCGGAAAAGAAGAAGCGGGCAGGAGTCATATTACTTACCAGACTACCACTCAGACTGTGAACCAGGGACAGACAGTAGAAGTTACTCAGACCGTAGTTCAGACCAGAATCAACGTGGAGGACATAATGCGTCAGGTCAGTCAGATGACCAGAGTTATGGTCAGCCAGGCGGAATCTTCCATAGAAATGCAGCTGAATCCGGCCAATCTGGGGAAAGTGTATCTGCAGGTGGTTTCCAGAGAAGGAGTAATTACCGCTCAGCTTGCAGCTCAGAATGAAGCGGTGAGAGAAGCCCTGGAAAGCCAGGTTGCTGTGCTGAAAGAAAATATGAACCAGCAGGGCATTAAAGTGGAAGCTATTGAAGTGACCATTGCAAGCCATGAATTTGAGCGTAATCTGGAACAGAACCAGCAAAGCCCCGCACAGGAGCAGCAGGAGGAAAATGCACGGAAATCTTCCAGAAGGAATATCAACCTGAACAGTCCGGAGGAGATGGAAGGAGCAATGACAGAGGAAGAAGACCTGGTGGCAAAAATCATGACGGATCAGGGAAACAGTGTGGACCTGACGGCATAGGATACATCACAGGCCTGACAGTGCAGTGAAACAAAAAAGAAAGGAGAGATTTTATGGCAGTTACAGTACCGGTTAAAAACGGTGAAATTGTAAATGGTTATGATCCCACAAAAGAAGCGGAAGAAGCCAAAAAAGAGAGAAGCGGCGGCTCATTGGGAAAAGAAGCATTTTTACAGCTCCTGGTAGCCCAGATGAAGTATCAGGATCCCCTGGAGCCCACTTCTAACACAGAATACATTTCCCAGCTTGCGACATTCTCCTCTCTGGAAGAAATGCAGAATATGCGTGCTTCTCTGGAGGCATCACAGGCAACAGGGCTGGTTGGAAAAACCGTAATTATGGGAGTGGAGACCAGCGGAGTTACAAATTATATATCCGGAAGAGTGGAACAGGTCCGCAGAGAAGGCAGTAAGACCTATCTGTCCATTGACGGTTCCTGGTATAATCTTGACGACCTTGACACGGTTGTGGATGATGAATATATGGAAGCAACCCTGATAGGGGAAGATTTTGAAAAAGCGCTGGCTACCATGCCGGATGTCAGCAAATTATCTGTTGCGGATAAGGAAAAACTGGCTGCAATCACAGCCGCTTATAACAGTCTTACCGCTTACCAGCAGAATTATATTGAAAAATACTGCAAAGATGCATACAATAAGTTTAAGGCGTTAGTGGCAAAAATGAATGAGATCAGCCCGCCGGAGACTGACAAGCCCGATGGTTCAGGCGATAAGGATGACAGCGGTTCCACAGAAGGAACAGAGGGAACAGAGGGAACAGGAAGTACGGAAGGAACCGGAACTACCAGTTAACAGGGATGGCGCCTCTGAGTGAATCAGAGGACAGCAGGGAAGCTGAAGAACGGAGAGATATCATGAATAAAATTTCAAATCAATTCTCTTCCATTGAACAGATTACAGATCAGTATCTGAAACAGAACAGTCAGAACACAGTTGCTGCTGAAGGAGAACTTTCCTTTGATGATATTTTAAAGCAGAAACAGTTTGTGGACGAAAGTTCTGTGCTGAAGTTTTCCAAGCATGCTTCCATGCGTCTGCAGAGCAGGAACATAGAACTTTCCACAGAGCAGAAGGAACGTCTGGAAACAGCAGCGGAAAAAGCAGAAGCGAAGGGAATGAAAGAGTCCCTTGTTATCGTTGACTCCTATTCGTTTATTGTAAATGTGCCCAATAAAACTGTGGTTACAGCAATGGACCATACAGAGTCTGACGAAAATGTATATACTAACATTGACGGAGCCGTAATTATCTAGCCGGACCCATGAAGGAGGCAGAAGACCCTGGAATGACAGAAGGGGTCATGCGGCAGCGGTTATTCTGTGAATGCAGGATAACTGCATCCAATAAGAATCAGGAGGTCATTTCGTTATGATGAGAGCATTGTATTCTGGAGTGTCAGGGTTAAAGACACACCAGACCAAGATGGACGTAATTGGTAATAATATTGCAAACGTAAACACTGTTGCATTTAAGTCATCCAGCACTGCATTCAGTGAAATCATGTATCAGAATATGTCTGGTGCATCCGGTGCGACTGCTACCAAGGGCGGTGTCAATGCCAAGCAGATCGGTCTTGGTGTAACCACCGGTTCCACATCCATCAATATTACCTCTCCGGGAGCAACTCAGACCACCGGAGACGGCTGGGATCTGAGAATCACCGGAGACAGTTTCTTTATTGTAAATAACGGTACGGAAAACCTGTTTACCAAAGCCGGAGCATTTTATATTGACGGAGCCGGCAACCTTGCCACCAAAGCCAATGGTTATAACGTAATGGGATGGCAGGTAGACCCTCAGACAGGGGATATCCGGAAAGATACGGTTTCCGTACTGAATATTATGAACGAGAAGAATCAGACTTCTCCGCCTGAGGCAACTACCCTGGCAACAGTCAGCGGCGTTCTGGATACCAATAACAAACAGGTAAACTCCGGTGACGGTTATGTGCTGAGTCTGAATTTCTATGATGGGCTGGGTTACAGCTATAATGCGAAATTTGCAGTAAAAACCATCAATGGGGATGAGAAAAACTATTCCGTAGAGCTGACAGACATTACAGATTCTACCGGACGTTCCATTCTGAATGAATATGCTGCAAATCAGAATATAGATATGACAGAGGCAAGAAGAAGAATTTTCGGCCCGGAAACTCCCCAGCAGATTACAAGAAAATATAAGATGGCGGCAGAGTTCAGGAACGAGAATGGTACCATAGTAGATAAAAATGGTGTTACGCTTCAGTATGCAGAGAGAGACGGGCAGAAATTATATGAAAGCGCAGACGGTTCCGTATCCTATTCCGTTACGGATGTATTCGGTATCACAGGAGATGCTCTGACAAATTTCAACGGAACATTTACTCAGGTGGGAGGTTCCGGCGTGTTTGAATACCAGGATACCATCAATGGATACGTGCTGGATTACAATGAAAACGGTCTGAATCCCGGAACTTTTAACTATATTGGAAATGCCGGGAATTCTACCGTAGGAATTAACCTGGCAACGATTGGTACTCAGTTCCAGAACATCAATGTGGATTTCAGTACTTCCACCTGTTATGAGAACGGAAATAACTGTACGCTGGATATGCTCAAAGGGGATGAAAAGGGAATTGACGGAACAGGCAGGAAGCTGGGAGCACTGACCGGACTGCAGGTACAGGAGGACGGAAGAATTTTCGGTACATACGATAATGGTAATACCACTCTGCTGGGACAGATTGCGGTGGCAAGATTTGCTAACCCCTCCGGTCTGGAAAAGCTGGGTGACAACTGCTACCGAACCACTCTGAACTCCGGTGAGTTTGACGGAATCGGCCAGGATATTACTGCAGACGGCGGAAAAATGAACAGTGGTGTTCTGGAGATGTCCAATGTGGACCTTTCCACAGAGTTTACGGAAATGATTACCACCCAGAGAGGTTTCCAGGCGAACTCCAGAATTATCACAACTTCTGATACGCTGCTGGAAGAACTGGTGAATCTGAAACGATAATAAACTTATAAAATAAATATGACGGGGAACTGTGTTTCATGGTTCCCCCATATAATGAATCGGTGAAAGGCAGGTGAGGCTCCATGATAGAAGTGACGAAACTGAACGGAAGTACCATTCTGATCAATGCGGAACTGATAGAAAGCGTGGAGGAAACACCGGATACTGTCCTTTCTTTTGTGACAGGGAAGAAATTAATTGTAAAAGAAAGTAGACAAGAAGTAAAAAATTTAGTAATATTATACAAGAGAGAAATTATGACAACGGGTCTTCCCTGGTTGGCAAAAGAATAGCCTGTAGAACAGACAGGTGAAATTACGGATAGAATATATTTCATGGATGAAAAGGGCAGGTGGCTAAATTGGATATAGCGTCTTTATTGGGTATTATACTTGGAATTGTGTTGTTTGTGTTTGGAGTTATCGTTGGTGGTGGTAACCTTGTCAGAGACTTCTGGGATGTGTCTTCCGTTATCATTACCATCGGAGGTTCGCTGGCGGGTACGCTGGCTGCTCACAAACTTCCGGATTTTATCAACGGGTTAAAATCCATTACTCTGACATTTAAGGATACCAAATCGGATGTAAGCGAAGTAATTAAGAATATTATTGATTTATCAAACATAGCAAGAAAAGAAGGACTTCTGGCACTGGAAGAAGCAGCCAACGGCATTGAAGACGAATTTCTGAAAAAGGGTGTTATGCTGGTGGTTGACGGTACGGACCCGGAACTGGTACGAGGCATTATGGAAGCGGATCTGGTCAGTGTGGAAGAACGTCATAATGTGAATATTAATTTCTGGAAGACATGGGAAGGTCTTGGACCTGCCTGGGGTATGATTGGTACCCTGATCGGTTTGATTAACATGCTTGCAAAGCTGAGCGACCCGTCTTCCATCGGACCCAGTATGGCGGTTGCTCTGGTTACCACACTGTATGGTTCTCTGATTGCCAACTGGCTCTGTAACCCTACAGCGGCGAAACTGAAAGTTAATAATGATGAAGAAATTCGAATAAAGGAAATTACCGTGGAAGGGCTTTTGTCAATTCAGGCGGGCGAGAACCCCCGTGTAATTGAGGAAAAATTAAAATCCTTCCTGTCCCCGAAAATGCGTGAAGGCATGACGGAGCAGGGCGGAGGTGAAGAATAATGGCAAAGAAGAAGAAAAAGGATTCCGGCGGAGGAGCTGCCAACTGGATGAATACCTTCGCAGATCTGATGAATCTTTTGCTGTGCTTTTTCGTGTTGTTGTTCTCCATGTCCTCTGTGGATGTGGATAAATTTGAAGCGTTGGTGCAGTCTCTGGAGCACAGTTTCAGTATTCTGCCTCAGGGAGGTTCCTCCATAGGCGATGGCCAGATGGTGGCGGCCGGTGTCAATCAGCTTCAGCTGCTGGATCAGTATTATAAGGAAGCTGCCAATTCAGCCAGCAAAGAAGATGGGGAAGACAACGAGGAAGAAGAAAAGGATCCGGAACAGGCTTTGAAGGAAGAGATGGCGGAAGCCGGACTGGAAGAGTCTGAAGAGATGGCGGAACAGATTGAACAGATAATGGAGGAACAGGGAATTGCCGGTCAGATGGAAATTGATTCCAATGCCCAGTTTGTGCGTATTACCCTGAACGGAGCGTTATTGTTTGATTCCGGGCAGTCTCAGATCAGAGAAGATGCTCTGCCGCTGGTGGATAAACTATCACTGATATTGGAAAGTTATGACAGTAGTCTGATTGATATAGAGGGGCATACGGATAATGTGCCCATAAGCAATGAAAAGTACGAGAACAATGATGTGTTGTCTGCATACCGTGCATTTGCAGTGAAAAATTATGTGTTGGGAAAAACCGTGCTGGAAGCAGGTAAAATCAATGCCACAGGATGCGGAGAGTACAGTCCCGTGGCAGATAATGCAACACCTGAGGGCAGGGCAAGGAACCGAAGGGTAGAGATAAAAATATACAATTCGTATAATTCAAATTAGAAAGGAAAGACAGCAATGAAAAAGAACTTAATGAGTGTTTTAATTCTGGCACTGGTAGTTGCGAATCTGATTTTAACAGCAATCCTGATGATTTCCGTTGTGCCTCAGTCAAAGAAAGCAAATGAACTGATTACCAAGGTATGTTCCGCCATTGATCTTGAGCTGGAGGGAGGCAAGGATAATTCCTCTCTTTACATACCCATGGAACAGTGCGATACCATCAAGATTTCTGAGGGAGCCAGTCTTACCATTAATCTGAAAAAGGATGACAGCGGAGAGAACCATCATGCAGTGATTTCCGTGGCTCTTGTTCTGGATACAAAGAATGAAGGATATAAGAAGTATGTGACAGACGGTGTAATTGCACAGGAAGATATTATTAAAAGTGAAGTGAATAAAATTGTAGCAGGTCATACCATAGATGAACTGAGGGAAAATCAGGCAGCGGTACAGGACGAGATTCTGAGCCGTCTGCGCAGACTGTACGAATCTGACTTTATTGTAAGTGTGGCATTCCCGACCTATAATTACGAATAAGACAGTGTGGATAAGCGAAGAGAGATTAAAATTGCAGTATAAATGTCAGGTGGTGAGTGAGGATGGGCGAGGTCTTATCCCAAAATGAGATAGACAGTCTGCTGAGTGCTTTGAGCAACGGTGAGCTGGACGCAGATGAGATTAAGGATACCGGGGAAAAACAGGTAAAGGATTATGATTTTGCAAGGCCTGCGAAATTCTCCAAAGAACATCTCAGAACGATGGAGATTATATTCGAGCATTATGGAAGACTGCTTTCTACAAATCTTCCGGCATATCTGAGAAAAAACATTCAGGTGGAAGTCATGAATTCAGAGGCAGTTACCTATTCGGAATTTTCCAATTCCATGTCCAATCCGGTGCTTTTGGGAATTGTGAATTTTGCACCGATGCCAGGCAGTATTATCATAGATCTGGCTTCTAATCTGGGATATGCCATGGTGGACCGTATGCTGGGCGGTATGGGAGTTCCTCTGGAGCGCAGCCGTGATTTTTCGGAAATTGAGCTGTTGATTATTGAACGTATCATGAATGTATGTATCAATCTTCTCCGGGAGCCCTGGGAAAATGTACTGGAGATACATCCAAGGCTGGAACGGATAGAGACGAACTCTCAGTTTGCACAGTTTATTTCCCCCAGTGAGATGATTGCGATCATCACAATTAATATGAAAATCGGGGATGTGGAAGGACTGATGAATGTCTGCCTTCCCTATATGACACTGGAAGACGTGATGGATAAGCTGAATACCAAGTTCTGGTTTTCCACCATGCAGGCCCGCGGTGAACAGGAATATACGGAGATTATTGAGTCCATTATTTCCAAGGCACCCATGCCGGTGAAGGCAGTCCTGGGTAAAAGCGTTATTTCAGTAAATGATTTCATCAATCTTCAGGTGGGGGATATTATCCGCCTGGACAGAAAAGTGGAAGATGAATTGGATGTATATGTTGGAAATATTAAAAAGTTTACTGCTTTGCCTGGTGCATCTGGGGAACAGTATGCAGTAAGAGTTACATCAGTAATCAGAGAGGAGCAGTGAGGTTATGGATGGAATGGACGGAGTTTTATCACAGGAGGAAATTAGTGCTCTGTTGAATGATGATGCCGGTATGGATGCAGCCGCTGCAGGAGCAGGCGGTCTTGAAGATCTGACCCCGGATGAAATTGATGCCATAGGCGAGATTTCCAATATCAGCATGGGAACAGCGGCTACTACTTTATTTTCTCTTGTAAACAGGAAAGTTGATATCTCCACACCGGTAGTTACTTTTGCTACCTGGGATGATATTGTGGAAGCCTATGAGCGGCCCTGCGTATTTATCAGAATTGCCTATACCGTAGGACTGGATGGAAGCAATCTTCTGGTATTAAAAGAACATGACGTGAAAATCATCACGGATTTGATGATGGGCGGCGATGGTACGAATCTGGATGGTGAACTGGGCGAACTGCATCTGAGCGCAATCAGTGAAGCCATGAATCAGATGATGGGCAGTGCTGCCACATCCCTGTCATCCATGTTGAATAAAATGATTGATATCAGTCCGCCGTCAGCTGATCTGGTGGATTTAAAGGATACTCTGAACGGAGAGGAAATTGATGAATTTCTGGCTGGCCGGTTTGTAAAAATTTCTTTCAAAATGGAAATCGGGGATTTGGTAAACAGTGAAATTATGCAGCTGTATCCATTTTCCTTTGCGAAGGAAATGTGTTCCGGTGTGGCGCAGACAATGGAAGCAGATACTTCCTCAACTTCAGCGGCAGCGCCTGCACCTGCGCCGGAAGCACCTGCACCTGCACCTGCGCCTGCACCTCAGCCGGCGGCAGCGCCTCAGCCAATGATGGGGCAGCCGATGATGGGCGGACAGCCAATGATGGGGCAGCCGATGATGGGTGGACAGCCAACGATGGGAATGCCCATGATGGGAGATATGTCTCAGATGTATGCTCAGCAGCCGGTTAATGTACAGCCTGCTCAGTTCCAGGCTTTTGCAGGAGATTTTAATCCGATTACCCAGCAGGAGAATATCGGATTGATTATGGATGTTCCGCTGGATGTAACTGTGGAACTTGGGAGAACCAGCAAGTCCATTCATGATATTCTGGAATTTGCTCCGGGAACTATCATAGAATTGAATAAGATTGCAGGGGAACCAATTGATGTGTTGGTAAATGGTAAATATGTTGCCAAAGGCGAGGTTGTAGTGCTGGAAGAAAGTTTTGGCGTGCGTATTACCGAAATTATAAATAACTAATAAAAAAGTGATATCAAGGAGAAAAAAATATGGCAAAGAATATTTTAATTTGTGATGATGCAGCGTTTATGAGAATGATGATTAAGGACATTCTTACCAAAAATGGCTACAATATTGCAGGAGAAGCCGAGAATGGTCTGAAGGCAGTGGAGAAATATAATGAGACCAAACCGGATCTGGTACTGATGGATATTACCATGCCGGAGATGGACGGAATTCAGGCATTGAAGCAGATTAAGGCTTCCGATCCTTCCGCATGTATTATTATGTGTTCCGCAATGGGACAGCAGGCAATGGTTATTGAAGCAATTCAGTCCGGTGCCAAAGATTTCATTGTAAAACCGTTCCAGGCTGAACGTGTATTGGAAGCTGTGAAAAAAGTAGTTGGATAAGATGATTTTGCTGGAAATTTCCTCAGGATGGGAAAGTTTTTTCCAATTGCTCGGCATACTGCTGGTATTTCTGCTCGTGCTGGTACTGACCTATGGCGTAACCAGGTGGATTGCCGGATATCAGCAGGGAATGATGGCAAACAGGAACATACAGGTCATTGAAACATTCCGGGTAAGCAATAATAAGTTTATTCAGATTATTCAGGTTGGAAAAAAATGTCTGGTTATTTCTGTCTGTAAAGATACCATTAATATTCTGACGGAACTGACAGAAGAACAGCTGATCTGGAAGCCTTCCCCGGAAGAGAAAAATCCGGTCAATATGAATGAGAATTTTCAGGAAATACTGAATAACCTGAAGAAAAAAATCCCCAGGAAGTAGGCAAAGCATTATGAAAAAGCTGAAAAAAATATATTGCGGAACTTCCTTTGCCTTTGGCACAGTTACACTGGTACTTATGCTGTTTTTATGTTTTGGGCAAAGCGCATATGCGACAGGAAGTGCAGCGGATGCCAATCAGCAGCTTACGGATACAAGCAGACGGGAGACAGGAGAACTGACTGCTCCCAGTACCGAAAGGGCAGAGCCGGGAACCACGAATGGAATGACATTCAGCTGGAATAACGAGGAGGGAGATCTGTCCGGTAATATCAGAATTTTGCTGGTACTTACTGTGATTTCACTGGCTCCTTCCATTCTGATTATGCTGACCTCCTTTACAAGAATTATTATTGTACTGCATTTTGTAAGGACGGCTATTGGAACTCAGACGGTTCCGCCTAACCAGGTGATGGTAGGACTGGCATTGTTTCTGACGCTGTTTATTATGAATCCTGTATTTTCAGAAATTAATGAGACAGTGATTCAGCCTCTGGAAGCCAATGAGATCAGTCAGGATGAAGCCATGGAGCGGATAGAAGCCCCCATTCGCAGATTTATGTATAAGGAAATGCAGCGGAAGGATCTGAAGCTGTTCTGTGACATTGCGGAAATTGACATGACCGGTATGGATTTAAGCGAACCGGAGACACTGGAGCCCATACCCATGAATGTGGTAATTCCCAGTTTTATTGTCAGTGAGCTGCGGACAGCATTTATTATTGGGTTCCTGATTTATATACCGTTTATTGTGATTGATATGGTAGTGGCTTCGGTGCTGATGTCCATGGGTATGATGATGCTGCCTCCTACTACGATTTCCATGCCCTTTAAAATACTGCTGTTTGTTCTGGCAGATGGATGGGATCTGGTAATCGGAAATCTTGTAAAGACATTTTATTGAGTACAACCACTTGTGGAAGCAAGTGGTTGCGAAGTGTAGAGGTGAAAACGTATGATTACAGAAGGACAGGTACTGGATATTGCCAGGGAAGCATTATTTTTGATTATCAAGGTATCTGCACCGTTGCTGCTGATTTCCCTTATCATAGGTTTGATTATCAGTATTTTTCAGACGGTAACCTCCATTCAGGAGCAGACCCTGACTTTTGTACCCAAGATCATTGCTGTTTTTTTGGGAATGATGCTGTTAGGCGGGTGGATGTTGGAGAATCTGACAGACTTTATGGCGGAATTATGGAATAATTTCGGCCTGTATCTGCGTTAGGTTGAGACAGTATGATAAACTATTTGTTTACAGTATATACATTTGAATATTTTCTGATGATATTGGTAAGGGTTGCATCATTTGTCTTTGTTGCTCCGTTTTTTGGAATGAATAATACCCCAGGCCGGGTGAAAATCGGACTTTCGGCGTTTCTGGCATTAATTTTGTATCAGGCGATACTGCCGAAAGAGTCTCTGGAATATTCCGGAACAATCGAATTCGCCATCATCGTACTGAGGGAAGGAATTACAGGATTGCTTATTGGATTTGCAGCAAACATTTGTAATTCCATTATTGTGTTTTCAGGTAAAGTTATTGATATGGAGATCGGCCTTGCAATGGCAAATATTTATGATCCCATGACCCGTACACAGTCAGGTCTTACCGGAACCATGTATAACTATTTTATCATGCTGCTGCTGATTATTACAGACATGCATCATTATATTCTGCGGGCGCTGATTGATACCTATCAGCTGATTCCTGTGAATGGAACAGTTTTTGACTGGGAGCATCTGATGAGCACTATGAGCATGTATATTGCGGATTTGATGGTAATCGGATTCCGCATTGTTCTTCCCGTTTTTGCCACCAGTATGATTCTCAACTGTATTCTGGGGGTTATGGCAAAGGTGGCGCCTCAGATGAATATGTTTGCGGTGGGAATGCAGCTGAAGGTTTTAATCGGGTTTTCTGTTTTGTTTGTAACAATTATACTGCTGCCGGATATATCGAATTTTATATTCAGAGAAATGAAGAGAATGATTGTTTCTGTAGTTGAAGGAATGTATTAGCGTGAGAGATGAATTCTGTTTTTTGATGGAATATGACCTCCAGTGGTTTGCAAAAGACGGAAATGGCGGAGAAAAGACAGAGCCTGCCACAGCCAAAAAACTGCAGGATGCCAGAAATGAAGGACAGGTGGCCAAGAGCCAGGAGCTGAACAGCGCTTTAAGCCTGATTGCGTTATTTTTAATGCTGAAAGTATTTATCTCCTCTATTGGAGAAAGTCTGTTCCGTAATTTTTATGTGTATTATAATAAGATTCCGGATGTGATTAACGACAGTATCGGCGGCCTGTCGGCCTATGCCGAACTGACCTATGCCGCTTCTGTGATTATCAATAATACTATTTTGGTAATTGTGAAAATACTGGCTCCTGTGTTTGCCATAGGATTTACGGTTGCACTTGTCAGTAATATTTTTCAGGTGGGATGGAAGGTAACTACAAAGCCCATGCGTCCCAAGTTCAGTAAATTAAATCCCCTCAACGGGGTTAAACGGATTATTTCCAAGGATTCTCTGTTTGAGCTGTTGAAATCCATAGTAAAGGTGACATTGATTGCCTATGTGGCTTATTCAGCTATCAAAGATCATCAGAATGAACTGTTTCTGTTGTATGATATCCCGCTGATGCAGGTAATTCTGCTGGTGGGAACCATTGTGATTGACGCCGGGCTGAAAATCAGTCTGGTGTATCTGCTGGTTGGAATTGCTGACTGGATTTATCAGAAGCATAAATTTAAAGAAGATATGAAGATGACCAAGCAGGAAGTAAAAGATGAGTATAAAAATACGGAGGGAAATCCGGAAATTAAGGGACGCCAGCGTTCCAGAATGAGGGAAGCCTCCCAGCGTCGTATGATGCAGAATCTGCCCAATGCTGACGTGGTAATTACCAATCCCACCCATTATGCGGTGGCAATCCGGTACGATGCCAGCCAGTATTCCGCACCTGTCGTTGTGGCCAAAGGAGAGGATTACCTTGCCATGAGAATTAAAGATGCGGCCAGGGAACATCAGATAGAAATTGTGGAAAACAAGCCTCTGGCGCGGATGCTTTATGCCAATGTGGACGTTGGCGAAGAGGTTCCGCCGGAATTGTATCAGGCAGTGGCTGAGGTTCTGGCCTTTGTTTACAGTCTGAGAGAGAATAGATAAATGAGACGAAAGGAGAAAACAGCATGAAGAAAGCTGATATGGGAGTTGCACTGTATTTGCTGGTTGCAATTATATTTTTTATCGTGCCGATTCCCTCTATTTTATTGGATATCATGCTGGCATTTAATATATCCATAGCATTGGTAATACTGATGAATGCCCTTTTTGTAAAAGAAGTGCTGGACATGTCCTTTTTTCCAACCCTCCTTTTGTTCACGACCCTTTTCCGTATTTCACTGAACGTTTCTTCCACACGTCTTATTTTAACCACAGGAGATCCGGGTAATGTTGTGCGTACCTTCGGCCAGTTCGTAGGTGGAAGCGATTTCATTATCGGCGCAATTATTTTTGTGGTTATGATTTTGATTCAGTTGATAGTAATCAACAAGGGTTCTGAACGTGTGTCAGAAGTAACAGCAAGATTTACTCTGGACGCCATGCCAGGTAAACAGATGGCGATTGATGCGGATTTGAATACAGGCGTGATAAGCGAAAAACAGGCGCTGGAACGACGGGATAAGATACAGCAGGAATCCAGCTTTTTCGGAGCCATGGATGGTGCTACCAAGTACGTGAAGGGAGATGCGAATGTAGGTATTCTGATTACCCTGATTAACCTGGTGGGCGGAATTGCCATGGGAATGCTCCGCCAGGGTATGACCATCGGTGATGCTCTGAATGAATACGGAGTTCTGACCATCGGTGACGGTCTGGTGAGTCAGATTCCTTCTCTGCTGATTTCTCTGGCAACCGGTATTCTGGTTACAAAGGCTTCCAAAGAAGCAGATTTCGGAGATACGCTGATTCATCAGTTATTTGGCATCCCAAAGGTACTGTATATTGTAGGTGCGGTATTGATTTTCCTGGGTATTGTAACTCCTCTGGACTGGAGACTGTTTCTTCCCTTTGGAATTGCTTTTCTGATTGCAGCCAGAAATATGGATACAAGTCTGGGAATGGAAGCCATTGAGGAAGAAGTGGATATGGCGGAAGAACAGGCGGAGGAAATACGCCGGCCGGAAAATGTGGTATCCCTTCTCCAGGTGGATCCCATCGAGCTGGAGTTTGGATATGGTATTATTCCTCTGGCTGATGTAAATCAGGGAGGCGACCTGCTGGATCGTGTGGTTATGATCCGAAGGCAGATTGCTCTGGAGCTTGGTACCGTGGTACCTATTATCCGTCTCAGAGATAATATCCAGTTAAATCCCAATCAGTACATTATTAAAATCAAAGGTATTCAGGTGACAGAAGGAGAAATTCTCTTTGACCATTATATGGCCATGAATCCGGGATTTGTAGAGGAAGAGATTTCCGGTATTCCCACTTTTGAACCTTCCTTCCATCTGCCGGCGCTGTGGATTACAGAGAGCCAGAGAGAGCGGGCGGAGAGTCTGGGTTATACGGTAGTAGATCCTCCTTCCATTATTGCAACTCATCTGACGGAAGTAATCCGGCTGCACATTGATGAACTGCTGTCCAGACAGGATGTACAGAATCTTGTCAATAATATCAAAGAAACCAATCCGACTCTTGTGGACGAGCTGATACCCAAACTGCTGGGCGTGGGAGAGATTCAGAAAGTTCTTCAGAATCTGCTGCGGGAAGGTATTTCTATCCGGGATCTGCTTACTATTTTTGAAACCATGGCAGACCATGCGGCCACTACCCGTGATACGGATGTACTGACGGAATATGCAAGACAGAGCCTGAAGCGGGCGATTTCCAGTAAATATTTCCCGGCTAATGAAGTGACCAGCGTGATTACACTGGATCCAAATCTGGAGCAGGAAATTATGGGCGCTGTAAAACAGACGGAACAGGGAGCATATCTGACTCTGGACCCGGAAAAGACAAAAGCCATTATGGCGTCTTTGGAGACGGAGACGGCCAAACTGGAGAATCTTGGAAAGAATGCAATTATCATAACATCGCCCATTGTGCGTATGTATTTTAAGAAACTGACAGAAGATTACTTCAGAGACTTAATTGTGGTTTCCTATAATGAAGTGGAATCTAATATAGAATTACAATCAGTAGGGATGGTGAGCCTTTCATGACGATAAAGAAATTTCAGGGGAGAACAGAAGAAGAAGCCACTGCAAAGGCGAGGGAAGAATTCGGCCCTCAGACAGTGATTATGAATGTAAAAGAGATAAAGCCGAAAGGGTTTCTGCGTTCTTTCAAGACCCCTTTATATGAAGTGACGGCAGCCATAGAAGAGGATCAGCAGGCAGGAGCCAGAATTCCCGCACATATGCCTTCGGCTGCTCCTGCGCCTGCGTCTCCGGTATCTCCCATATCTTCAATATCTGCTGTACCTTCCGGAGTGCCCGTATCTCAGCCGCCCATATCTCCGAGGCCTTCCGGCCCTGTGCCGGTTTCAGCTCCCGGAAATATCAATATTGCGGCAGATGAACCCATTCCCATACCGAAGCCGGAACCATTAAAGGAAGTGTTTGCAAAGGTGGAAAATACCTGGGCTTCTTCCATGGGAACGCCGGAATCGGAAGAAAAGAAAAAAGAAAATGCCATGGAAAATAATCTGGAAGAGAAACTGGAGAGTCTGCAGTCTCTTCTGGAAAAAAAACTGGCGCCGGAACCGGAAAAAGAACTCCCCAAAGAGGTGCCGGTGGATGAGAATTTTAAGTTTATCAAGATGATTTACAGCATTCTGCTGGATAATGAAGTAGATGAAAAATATGTAAATCAGATTATGGATGAAGTAGAAAAGGTAATGAAAGGCGGGGCCAGTGTGGATCTGATACTGTCCAGTATCTATCAGAAAATGATTCTGAAATTCGGACAGCCCCAGCCCATTGAACTGTCCGGGCGAAAACCGAAGGTAGTGTTTTTTATCGGACCTACAGGGGTGGGGAAAACCACCACCATTGCGAAAATAGCATCGCGGTTTAAAATGGAAAAAGGGAAGAAAGTAGCTCTGCTGACAGCGGATACCTATCGAATTGCCGCAGCAGAACAGCTTCGTACCTATGCAAATATTCTGGATACTCCGTTGGATATTGTGTATTCTTCCGAGGAACTGAATGAAAAACTGAGAAATTCCGAGGAATACGATCTGGTACTTGTGGATACTGCAGGATTTTCCCATAAAAATGCGGAACAGCGGAATGAAACAAGGCAGCTTATTGACAGAATACCGGGGGAATATCAGAAAGAGACGTATCTGGTGCTGAGCGCTACCACCAAATACCGGGATTTGCTTGATATAGCAGACGTATATAAAGAGAATTTTCATTTTAAATTAATTTTTACCAAACTGGATGAAACAAGTTGTCTCGGAAATATTCTGAATATGAAACTGTATACGGGAGCGGATTTATCCTATTCCACATACGGACAGAATGTTCCGGAAGATATAGAAGTTTTTAATACGCAGAAAATTGTAAAACTTCTGCTTGGAGGAAAATGACATGGACCAGGCGGAGCAGTTAAGAAATATTGTAAAAAAGAATCAGCAGTCCACCCGTAAAGCCCGTATTTTTGCAGTAACCAGCGGGAAAGGCGGGGTAGGGAAGTCGAACGTGGCGGTAAACCTGGCAGTTCAGATGCAGAAGCAGGGAAAAAAAGTTATTATTTTTGATGCGGATCTGGGGCTTGCAAATGTTGAAATCATGTTCGGAGCCATTCCCAAATATAATTTAAGTGATTTGATTTATCGGGGAAAGACCATACAGGAAATTATTACACCCGGACCTCTGGATATTGGGTTTATATCAGGAGGTTCCGGTATCACAGGTGTAAATAACCTGTCCAAAGATCAGCTGAAATTTCTGGTACGGAATCTGTCAGAGCTGGATGAACTGGCAGACATTATAATGATTGATACCGGGGCCGGAATTTCAGATCATGTACTGGAATTTGTTATGGCCAGCCCGGAGGTGCTGCTTCTCGCCACTTCCGAACCCAGTTCCCTGACAGATGCCTATTCTCTGCTGAAGGCTTTACATCGTAATCCTGAATTTCGCCAGGCGCAGACTAAAATAAAGGTTATTTCCAATCGGGTAGTCTCAGAAGAAGAAGGTACGGGAATTTATGAAAAGCTGAATGCAGTGGTAGGACAGTTTTTAAAAGGAAATCTGGAATATCTGGGGATGATTCCACAGGACGGAGCCATGGAAAAAGCAGTTCGTCAGCAACAGCCGGTAAGTATTCTTTATCCGGATGCGAAATCTACCAGAGCATTTGAAGTGCTGACCGGTAATCTTCTGGAAGGAACCACAGCCCCTCTCCATGAAAAAAGAGGAATTATGCAGTTGTTTTCACGTTTTATTTATAAAAAGAGCCAGGCATAAAAAAGTTGAGTCAGAGGTGCATCATGAATTCTAATATTGTCAGACCAGGAGATAAAGTTGAAATTCGAATTTTACAGCAGGTAGAACAGGGAAAAAAGCTGGGGGAACAGCCTCCTGTATATCACAGCATTGTGGAAAATGTACGGGACGATGGTTTTTTTGAGATGCTGGTTCCCATAAGAGAGGGAAAAACCCAGGCCCCGCCCGGCGGCGTCCGGCTGGAATTTCTCTTCTATGCCAGGGCGGGCATGTATCGCTGTGTGGCACATATTAAAAACCGTTATGTTCGGGAAAATCTCTATCTGATGCTTGTAGAGCCCAGAAGCCCTCTGGAGAAATTTCAGAGACGGGAATACTACCGTTTTGAATGTGCAATGGATATGCAGTATATGATGATTACGGATGAGGAAGCGGAAACAGAGAATATCACGGAATTAAAAGAACATCATAGACTAAATTATCCGGAAGACCTTGCACGGGAAGCCATTGCAGTGGATATCAGCGGAGGAGGTCTCAGATTTATAGGAAAAATGCCGGGAAATAAAGGGGATTACCTGTTTCTTTCTCTTCGGCTGGAAAGTGAAAGTATGAATTATCTTCTGGAAATCGTTGGAAAAGTCCTGCTGTGTCAGGAAATCGAATCAGGAAACAAAGAAAAGAAGTATGAGTATCGTATCAATTTTCTGATGTGGAATCAAAAAGAGCGAGAAATAATTATTAAATATATTTTTGAACAGGAACGAAGAAGAAGACAAAAAGGATGATGTTATGAAAAAAAATATTTTAGTTGTTGATGACTCTGCACTTATGAGAAGGCTCATCTGTGATATAATTAACACAGAAAGTACATTTCAGGCAACGGATGTCTGCCGAGACGGCCTGGAGGCATATGAACGATTGAAAACCACCGGCTACGATGCTGTGATTCTGGATGTAAATATGCCCCGGATGGATGGTCTGGAATTACTGGAAAAACTACAGCAGGACAAAATTGATGCTACTGTTATTATGGTAAGTACCCTGACCGTTAAGGATGCGGATGTGACCATCCGGGCCATGGAACTGGGTGCCATTGATTTTGTTACCAAGCCATGTAATATCATTGAAGCAAAGGGAGAAGAATTTAAAGGAAGTCTGCTGAAGGTTCTGAAAGCAGTTATCAGATCTGATAATGCCAGGAATGCTCTCGGTGTGGCTTCCAGGCCGGAGGAGAAGCCGGCACCGGTAAAAACCGTTCAGATTCCCAAAAAGCCGGTTGGAAAAGGAAGAAACAGGCTGGTGGCCCTGGCATGTTCTACCGGAGGCCCCAAGGCACTTCAGAGTGTGATTCCCTATCTGCCGGAAAACATGGATGCTCCCATGGTGCTGGTCCAGCACATGCCCGTGGGATTTACAAGATCCATGGCGGAACGTCTCAATGATGTCAGCAAAATTGAGGTAAAGGAAGCAAAAGAGGGAGATGTTCTGGAGAAAGGGTGTGTTTATGTGGCACCCGGAGGAAAGCACATGGAGATTCAGAAGAAACCGGATGGTTCTCATGTGGTTCGTCTGAATGACCAGCCGCCTATCGGAGGGCTGCGCCCCTGTGCAAATGTAACCTATGAATCGCTCCGTACCAGCGGGTACGATGAGATTGTCTGCGTGGTGCTTACCGGTATGGGAGCAGACGGAACCGGAGGAATCCTTTCCCTGAAACAGAAGAAAAATATTCATGTAATTGCCCAGGATGCCCAGTCCTGCGTGGTATATGGAATGCCCAAGGCAATTGCCGAGGCCGGCGCTGTAGATGAAGTAGTTCCCTTGACAGAAGTTGCACAAACGATAATAAAGAATGTGGGGGTACAGTAGTATGGATGTAAGCCAATACCTTGAAATTTTTATTGATGAGACAAACGGACATCTGCAGAACCTTTCAGACTGTATCATGAGCCTTGAGAAAGATCCGGAAAATATGGACACCATTAATGAGATTTTCCGTGCGGCTCATTCTCTGAAAGGAATGGCGGGCACCATGGGCTTTAAACGTATGCAGCGTCTGACTCATGATATGGAGAATGTTTTTCAGGAAGTCCGCAGCAACAATATGAACGTTACCAGCAGTCTGGTGGATGTTCTGTTTCAGTGTCTGGATGCCATTGACGCATATCTGGAAAATGTAAAGGAAAGTTCAGAAGAAGGAACAGACGACAATGAAGCCATTATTCAGGAACTGAATGATATTCTGGCGGCAGGAACCGGCGTGGTTCCCGTAAAAGAAGAAAAAGTCGAGGAAAAGCCGAAGGAAGCAGCTTCCGGCGACCGTTTTCAGAAAAAATATATGGACATGGAATTTTCCGAGAAGGAAAAGGAAGAACTCCGTGTGTCAGAAGAAAAGGGTATGAAACTCTATGGCGTCACGGTATATATTCAGGAGGAATGTCTGCTCAAGGCTGCAAGAGCATTTCTGGTTTTCAAAGCAGTGGAAGATTTCGGAAATATCATTGCATATAACCCCTCTTCTCAGGATATTGAAGATGAAAAATTTGGATTTGATTTCAGCTTTTATCTGGCCAGTGAGACAGAACTGGATAAAATAAAAGAAGTGTCAAAGGCTGTTTCTGAAATTGAAGAAGTAATCGGTGAGCAGGTAGCTTACAAAGAACTGACAGCCGCAGCAGCAAGAAAAGAAGAGGCGGAAGCAGCGGCAGCCAAAGAAGCGGAAAATGCCAAAAGTGCGGAAAACCCCCAGTTACCGGCAGCAGCTCCGGCTCAGACCAAACCACAGGCTCCGGTTCAGTCAGGCAAAAAGCAAAATGGCGGCAAGCCGGTGACCAACCGTACGGTTCGTGTGGATATTGAGAAGCTGGATGCACTGATGAATCAGGTCAGCGAGCTGATTATTGCCAAGAATTCGCTGGTATCCATTGGGTCCACTTCCGACGGATCCACGGGAGGTTCCAATTCTCAGGCATTCCATGAACAGATTGAATATTTGGAGCGCATTACCACAGGACTTCATGAATCTGTCATGAAAGTGCGTATGGTACCCATTGAAAGCGTTGTTCAGAAGTTCCCACGTATGATTCGGGATCTGTCCAAAAAGCTGGACAAGAAGATGGAACTGTATATGACCGGTGAAGATACGGAACTGGACCGGACCGTGGTGGATCAGATTGGAGATCCTCTGCAGCATCTGCTGCGTAATTCTGCAGACCATGGGTTAGAGAGCGCAGAGCTTCGTAAAAAAAGAGGAAAACCGGAAAGCGGATCTATTCATCTGAATGCTTTTCAGGAAGGAAATAATGTTATTATCGAAGTAAGCGACGACGGTAACGGTATTGACACGGAAAGCGTTAAGAGCAAAGCCATTGAACGAGGACTGATTACACCGGAACAGGGTGCGGCTCTGAGCCAGAAGGAAATCATAGATTTTCTGTTTATGCCCAGTTTTTCCATGGCAAAGCAGATTTCTGACGTATCCGGCCGCGGTGTAGGTCTGGATGTGGTGAAATCCAACATTGAGGCATTGGGCGGAGATGTGGAAGTGAAAAGTATACTGGGAGAAGGCTCCAAGTTTACGGTACGCCTTCCGCTGACTCTGGCAATTATCCAGGCATTGATGGTGGAAGTGAGAAATGAAAAATATGCTATTTCTCTGGGTTCCATCGAAACTATTGAAGAAATTATGGCTGACGAAATCAAGTTTGTTCAGGCAAAAGAAGTGATACATATTCGCGGCATGGTAATTCCGCTGATTCGTCTGGACCAGTTGCTGGATTGTGAGCCGGATGATGAAGAACGGGAAAGCCTTACAGTGATTATTGTCCGCAAGGGCGATAAATTTGCAGGACTTATTGTAGATGAGCTGAACGGCCAGCAGGAAATTGTAATCAAATCCCTGGGCAAATACATTAACAACAGTACCAAGATTATCAGCGGTGCAACTGTTCTTGGAGATGGTGAAGTGGCATTGATACTGGATGTTAATACATTATTTTAGGGGGTGTTGATATGGCAAACAATATTTCTGTGGTAGAAGACGGCAAAAAGCAGTTTATCGTAGTGAAAATCGGCAGTGAACAGTATGGAATAGATATCAGTTATGTAGATAATATTGTCCGTATGCAGAAGATTACCAGGGTGCCGAAAGCACAGACCTATTTTAAGGGAATTATCAATCTGCGCGGAGAAATTGTACCGGTAATGAGCATTCGTACCAGAATGGACCTGGAGCCGGATGTATTTACGGATGTTACCAGAATTATTATTCTGAAGCTGGAAGAACACGGGGTGCTTGGCCTTATCGTAGATGAAGTAAAAGAAGTGGTAACCCTTGGTCCGGATGAAATTGACAAAGTAGCTTATGATGCCAGAAACAGCAAAAGCAACTTTATCAATGGTGTTGGTAAGCACGGAGAAGAACTGATTTCCCTGTTTGATACCAACAGCATCATTGATGAATCAGAAAGTGTATAGTTAGACGAAGAGAGGCTGTTGCGGTAAACCGGTATTCCGGGCGGCAGCCTGTTCGTAATTCAGGAGAAATGGAGAACAGCGGTCATGGCTAAATTTAGTTTGGATCAGGTAAATGAAATGTATTTTGACGTGCTGAAAGAAATCGGCAATATTGGTGCAGGCAATGCTACCACCGCAATTTCAAATATGCTGAACCTGAAAGTAAATATGGAAGTTCCCAAAGTGGAATTTCTGACTTTTCAGGAACTTCCCACCGCGATTTCTGCGGAGGAAGAAACAGTGGTGGGCATTTATCTGGAAGTAGAAAGCGATATCGGCGGAAGCATGATGTTTCTGCTGAAAATGGAATCTGCCCGTTATCTGGTAAATCATCTGATGGGAAGACCGGATGATTATGCGGAAGAATTCAATGAGATGGATCTGTCCGCAATCAAAGAAATAGGAAATATTATATCCGGCTCCTATTTATCAGCTTTGTCTACGATGACAAATATGGTAATCACATCTTCTGTCCCATATCTTGCTATTGACATGGCAGCGGCTATATTAAGTGTGCCGGCCATTCAGTTCGGACAGTATGGGGACAATGCACTTCTGATACAGACAGAGTTTGGAGACGATGTAAAAATACAGGGATTTTTTATTTTAATGCCGGATGTAGATTCTTATGATAAAATTTTATCTTCATTGGGGATTGCACTGTAAAAGGAGCATGGAGTTATGGCTACAATTAAAGTTGGAATGGCAGATTTGAATATTTGCAAGGCACCGGATATGATTACCACGCTGGGATTGGGATCATGTATTGGGATTGCAGTCTATGATCCGGTTTTAAAACTTGGAGGACTGGCACATATCATGCTTCCTGACAGTACACAGATGAGAAATAATTCAAATATTGCCAAATTTGCAGATACAGGAATAGAGGAACTGATAAAACGTGTGGTTGCGGCAGGTGCCAACAAGCGGCGCCTGGTTGCAAAAATCGCGGGCGGGGCAAAAATGTTCCAGGTCAGCGGCCTTTCCACAATCGGAAATGTGGGAGAACGCAATGCCCAGGCTTCAAGAGCGAAGCTGAAACAGCTTGGAATTCCGCTGCTGGCTGAAGATACCGGGTTGAATTATGGAAGGACTGTTGAATTATATCCGGCAACCGGGGAATTTTATATTAAGGCAGTGGGCAAAACATTAAAAATTATTTAAAGGGTGACAGGATATGAAAACGAAGCAGGTACCAATAATTATTACCTTGATAGCCGGACTTGTAACATGTATTATCGGCTTTATGGAACAGATGGAAATGGGACAGTTTGTGAAAATATGGATTATCGTTTTAATATCCTTTTATATCCTTGGATGCATTGCAAAACTGGTGTTGGACAAAAACTTCAGGGAAGAAGCAGAAGAAGCCACGGAAGAGGCAGCGGAGGAAGAAGAGTCAGAGAATCCGGAAGAAGCAGAGGATTCGGAAGCTCAGGAAGACTCCGCAGAGGAAGAAGAAATACAATAGACGCACAGTTTGGAAACTTGTTGTATTTGATCACGCAGGAAAGCCTGTAAAGGCGTTACCTGCAGTCTTGGGGGCTTTGGATGAACGCGGCAGAAAGAGAACGATTGTGGGCAGAATTTTTAAAAAAGCCCGCGGCAGAACTGAGAGAACAGATTATTGTGGAATATGCACCGCTGGTTAAGATAGTGGCGGGGCGCCTGAGTATGTATCTGGGATACAATGTAGAATATGACGATCTGGTAGGGTATGGAATTTTTGGTCTGATTGACGCCATTGATAAATTTGATATAAAGAAAGATGTAAAATTTGAGACATACGCCAGTCTGAGAATCAGAGGTTCCATTCTGGATCAGATACGGAAAATGGACTGGATTCCCAGAACGGTACGGCAGAAACAGAAGAAAATTGATGAGGCTATCAGAAAGATAGAGACAAGAACCGGAAGGAATGCGCTGGATGAAGAAATTGCAGAAGAACTGGAAGTGACCGGTGAAGAACTGCTGAACTGGCAGTCCCAGCTTAAAGTAACAAACATGGTGTCCCTGAATGAATATCTGGAACAGGGAATGGAGCCTGCCATGGACGCCAAAGGCAATTCGCATTTTATTCAGCCGGAAGATGCTGTTGCAGAAGATGAACTGAAAAAGGTTCTGGAACAGTCTCTGGAGGTTCTCACAGAAAAAGAACGCAAAGTAATTACCTTATACTATTATGAGGATTTAACTTTAAAGGAAATAAGCAACGTATTGGAGGTGTCGGAATCCCGGATATCACAGCTTCATACAAAAGCGCTGATGAAGATGAAAAAAACAATGGGACCCTACATGAATATATTAACGGATTAGGTGGTTGATGCTATGGAGAGCAAAAATGGGTATTTCAAATTAGACGTAAGAGATGTGGGAGTATTCCTTCAGGTATTTCCGCCGGAAGAAGGAGGGAAAATCCCGGAATACAAAGAGGTAGTGGCATATCTGGAAGGCAAAGGCTACGGTATGTTCGATGCAAAAGAGCTGAACCGTATTCTGAGCCTTACGGATGGCGTACAGGAGGTTTATGTGGGCGCATGGAACGGCCTTCATGAAAGTGAGCATATGGAAGTAAATATTTCCATAGACAAAATGCTGGTATTCTGTCGTTTCTATCCGCCTTCTAATAATGGAAAGCTGCTGTCAGCAGAAGAAATCGTTGCAAATCTGTCTGGTCATAATATTACGGTCGGACTCAGTCAGGAAGAGATTCAGCGTTTTCTGAAAGACCGCCATTACTGTACAAATTATATTATGGCAAAGGGAATTCCTCCGATAAACGGTAAGGATGCTAAAATTGAATATTTCTTTAACACAAACCACAATCTGAAGCCCAAAAAGAATGAAGACGGGTCTGTAAATTATCATGAACTGAATACCATCAGCCGTGTGGAAAAGGGACAGGTTCTGGCAAAACTTCATCCGGAAATACCGGGAAAGTCCGGAAAGGATGTATTTGGCGGAGAGATCCAGGCAAGACAGGCAAAAACCCTCAAGCTGGAATTCGGCAATAATATCACCTTATCTGAAGATAAAACAGAGATTTATTCCGGTGTGACAGGACATGCCAGTCTGGTAAACGGCAAGGTATTTGTGGAAGATGTATTTGAAGTGCCGGCAGATGTTGACACTTCCACGGGAAATATCGTCTATGACGGCAATGTTACCATCAAGGGAAACGTGAAAAGTGGATTTTCCGTTACTGCCAAAGGTGACATTGTAATTGAAGGCGTGGTGGAAGCCGCTTATCTGTCCGCCGGCGGGCAGATTGTCGTAAAACGTGGAATTCATGGTATGGGCAAGGGCAGGGTTCAGGCCAGTGACAATATTATTACAAAATTTATAGAGAATGCCACTGTAATTTCCGGAGGTTACATTGAGACAGGTTCCATTCTTCACAGTCAGGTATCGGCAGGAACTGATATTCGTGTGGGAGGCAAGAAAGGCTTTGTAAACGGAGGTGTAATTCGTGCCGGCAATCTGGTGGAGGCCCAGACCATAGGCTCAACTATGGGAACTCAGACAAAGATTGAAGTGGGTGTGGATCCGGAAATAAAAGAGCGTTATGGAGAACTCCAGAAGAGCATTATTCAAATCAGTAAGGAACTGGAGCAGATGCGTCCGATTCTTGTGAATTTTAATGAAAAAATGCAGAAGAAGGAAACGTTAAGCGTGGAGCGGATTCAGCAGGTTCAGGCAGTTGCCAGATCTTTTAAGGAAAAGCAGCAGCTTTTGAATTTACAGCGAAAAGAGCTGAAAGAGCTTCATGACCAGATTCAGATGTCCCATAATGCCAAAATAAAAGTAAAGGGCAGTATTTATCCGGGGGTATCTGTGAATATTTCCGAGGTAAGCATGAATATTAAGAGTGAGAGAACATTCTCGAAATTTATCAAGGAACACGGTGAAATTGTAGTGCGTACTTTATAAAAGGAGTGTGGGAATATGTCAATCCGGCCAGTGGAATTCAGCGGCGTGGTTCAGAGAAGTCAGGATATAAGCACGGTGAAGCAGAATGAGGATAACAAATCCATGCTGCAGCAGCAGAATGTGCAGACTCAGTTTGCAAAGGATACGGTACATCATATGCAACAGGTAACCCATGCCAATGATTCTGACAACCCGAAAAAGAAATTTGACGCCCGTGAAAAGGGAAGTAATGAATATGAAGACCGTCGGAATAAAAAGAAAAGGGCGGAGGAAAAAAACAGCGGAAAGGTAAGCGTTAAAACCACAGGTGGTTTTGATATGAAAATATAGGTGAGTACAGGTATGTCAACAATAGAGATTGTTTTACTGGTAATTGGTGTCGTAATGATGGTCGCAAGTTTCTTTGTTACAGAAAAGCTCTCAAATCAGGATCTGGACAAAGTTGCTGAACTGAGTACAGAAGAAATGCGGCGTATTCTGGAGAGAAGTCTGACAGATGCCCAGGTAAAAGTGGACAACATGGTGGATCAGGTGATAGACCATTCCATTGAAAAATCAATGGAGGTGGTAGAACGGGCGCTGGATAAGGAAACCAATGAAAAAATGCGGGCAATCACGGAGTATTCTGATACAGTGTTGGAGTCCATTCACAAAACCCATAATGAAGTAATGTTCCTGTACAGTATGCTGAACGATAAACATTCTGAACTTACAAAATATGCAGGAAGTCTTGCACAGCTTGCCATCAATCTGGAGGAACTGCAGGATAATATCCAGAACATGGTATCCCATTCCGATGATATTCTGAACAGGGTTCAGGAGTCGGCTGAGACACCGGTTCCGGGTATGATGGAGCCGGATCTGACTGACATACCGAGAGCAGAGCCGGCAGAGGAAGTTTCAGGAGATTTGGCCGATGAAAATATGAATCATAATCAGAGAATTCTGGATATGTACCGGAAAGGAAAAACTGACGTAGACATAGCAAAAGAACTGGGACTTGGTGTAGGCGAAGTAAAACTTGTAATCGGTTTATTCAGAGAGGAAGATTTGTAACGTATGAAATTAAAATATTATTTACGAGGACTTGGAGTTGGAGTAATCTGCACTGCCATTATTATGGGTATTGCTCTGTCCGGGAATAAAAAGGAAAAACTGACGGACGCGGAAATCATAGAGCGTGCCAGACTTCTGGGAATGGTTATGGAAGAAGATTCCGGCGATAAATCTTCAGAAAAAAAAGAAACGGAAGCCGAACAGAAAGAGGACAGTAAAACTCCTGAAAATCAGGATAACAAGGCTAAAGAAGAAAAAGATGATAAAGATAAAGACGATGACGGAGAATCTGACAGTGTGAAACCGGAAGAGGAAAAAAAGGATGAGCCATCTGACAGCAGTTCTCCCACGGAAAGCACGGAGAATTCCGGTGATACTCAGAATATGGTGGAGTTTGAAATCAAACAGGGAGAATTTTCCGATGTGGTCAGCCAGAAACTGTTTCAGGCAGGTCTGATTCCGGATGCAGAGGAATTTAACAATTATATGACGCAGAAAGGTGTTGATGATTCTCTGCGGGTGGGAGTCCATTTGATTCCGGCCGGGGCTACACAGGATGAAATCATAGAAATTTTACAGGGAAAACCGCAATAGGGCTTGCAAGTAAATTTTTCCTGTGATATAATCTGTAAGATAACATACATTTTTCTCAATAAAGCAGAGAACGGTATGTGAAATGTCTGTCCTTTCGGACAGATAGCTGCATAAAAATCACATATGTGGATTCCAGAGCCGGTGCCCTGTCGGTAGCTTTGGGGGAAGAAGCATATGGAAGAATCTAACCAAATGGAGGTAAAAAATGGGCGTTATTTCGATGAAACAGTTATTAGAAGCAGGTGTTCATTTCGGACATCAGACAAGAAGATGGAACCCTAAGATGG
>OFGR01000471.1_pt1 | contig 40696 bp, 46 predicted proteins | sample 1521811 | NCBI WGS metagenome assembly OFGR01 (sample SAMEA3504098, study PRJEB24116) | mouse gut metagenome | biome: mouse gut; feature: mouse-associated habitat; material: faeces | place: Denmark | collected 2011
TTTTTAAAATATTTTTTAGTTCTTCTTTTCCAACATGCGTCACAAGGAAATATTCAAGCTTTTGATATGTAAAATGAGCCGTACATTTTACTCCATCACTTCCATTTCTTCGATATACTGTCAATTCCGCTTTTACATTATCTACCTCAACATCTTCCTTTTCTACAATTTCATCCTCTGCATCTATTCCAAAAGAAAAATCGGAGTAGCCCGCGCTGATCATATACCAAAAATTTTCCCCCTTATAGCTATAGAGCATTTCGGCTACTTGAAGACCCGTGTCCAGATTCATCCGCTCGAATTCCATGCCTTTTTTTTCTACCAGCCTTACCGCATCAATACCAAAACTTTCTCTAATCTCCTGATATGCCCTCTCTTCTTTCTCATTCTCCAACACCTTATTCTCGTTCCCCGAATCAATCTGCAAAATCCGCCTCTCCCCCACTATCTGTTCAATAGCCGAGGCAAACTTCTCCCCCGTACCCATACTTGTTGTTCCGTAAACGCATACCAATGCAAGCACTGCCGCCGCAGACGCAAGCCGCTTCCATTTCTTTCTGCCCCGGCATCCTTTTCCGGCGGCATTTATTTCCCGCATTTTCCTGCCAAGCTCCAATGCCTCCCGGTCTTCCTCTGAAAGCGCTGCATACACGCTTTCCTTTTCATATATGTCAATACGAGTCTTTAATTTTTGCCACACTTTATCTTTCTGTCCGTCCGACAGTTCTTCCGTCTCAGAGCGCTGCACCCTCTCCTCTATCTCATCTGCCTCCCGGTACAGATTTTCCCTGATTATCTCTTCAAACTCGTCTCTTTTATTTGCCATCCTTCGCTCCCCTTAAAAACAAGTAATTGTATCATTTCTTTCTTGACCAAATCTCTTACAATCGTATAATATATATTATATAATGGAACGGGCGGACTTTGTCCGTTAATGTATTATTTATCCTGGGAGGTTTCTATGAAACGTATTATCTTAACAGGCGGCGGCACCGCCGGACACGTCACACCTAATATTGCCTTGCTGCCGCGTCTTAAGGAATTGCACTATGACGTCCACTACATCGGCTCTTATAATGGCATTGAAAAAGAATTGATTGACCAGTTTGCCATACCTTACCACGGAATCGCCACAGGCAAGCTGCGCCGCTATTTCAGCGTCCAGAACTTCACCGACCCTTTCCGTGTCCTCAAGGGCATGAATGAGGCCAAGAAACTGGTAAAGCTCCTAAAGCCCGACGTTATCTTTTCCAAGGGTGGATTCGTGTCGGTTCCCGTTGTGCTTGCCGGAAAAAGATGCCGTGTTCCTGTCATCATACACGAGTCGGATATGACTCCGGGCCTTGCCAATAAGCTGTCTATGTCCGCAGCCAAAAAGATATGCTGCAATTTCCCTGAGACACTGGACTATCTCCCTGCGGGAAAGGCTGTCCTTACAGGCTCCCCCATCCGCCAGGAGCTTTTATCCGGCGATCCATACAAGGCAAGGGATTTTCTTGGATTTACCTCTGATAAGCCTGTCATACTCATCGTAGGCGGCAGCCTCGGCGCGGCCTCAGTCAACAGCGCCGTCCGAAAAGTCCTGCCGGAGCTTTTGAATTCCTACCAGGTCATCCATCTGTGCGGACGCGGCAAACTTGACAGCTCCCTGAACAGTACGCCAGGATACGCACAGTTCGAATATATCAAAGATGAGCTAAAAGACTTCTTTGCCCTTACAGACATCGTGATATCCCGTGCCGGAGCAAACGCAATCTGTGAGCTGCTTGCCCTGCACAAGCCAAACCTCCTCATACCGCTGTCGGCAAACGCAAGCCGCGGAGATCAGATCCTCAACGCACGTTCTTTTGAACGCCAGGGATTCAGTATGGTCTTAGAAGAAGAATCCGTAACGGATCAGTCTCTTCTGAATGCCGTCAACAGCCTGTATGAAAACCGCGAGCAGTACATCCGGGCGATGAAAGCGTCCTCTCAGCAAAGCTCTATCGACACGATCATCGAACTTATCGAATCTTTTACATAAACCTCACTGCCATCACAGCATACATAATATTTATTATAAATAAAAGGTGCCAAAAAGCACCTTCTATTTATGTATTCCTAAGACGGTCATACTCTTCTTTGTATCTTTCCTGTATCCATTTTCTCGCTCGGTATAACATGCCGTGCAGCTGTTCCAGCGACATCCCCATTATCTTTGCAACCTCTTTCTGAGGTTTCTCCAGAAGATATGCTATCGTAACTGCCTCATACCAGCGCACGCTCTTTTTGTATAAATCTTCGAAAACCGTTTCCATAAGAACATTGCATTCACTTTTTCTCAAAGCAGCAATAAAGTCATCTTCCAGGCTGTCCGATGCAAGAAGTTCGCTATTGTCATCAAAGGTCTCCAATACCGCGGTTTCATACCAGCTGTCTCTTTTATAGTTACGTGTCATATTTTTGGCTGTCGTGACCAACCACGCCCTGATTGCCTCTGTCTTAATATTTTCCCTGTTAATGTACAACTTCATGAATACTTCCTGCATAATCTCCTCTGCTACATTTCTGTCTTCAGAGTGATACAATATTATCCGATAAACTAAAGACGCATACTCTCCGTAAATCTCATCAAAATTCATGCCACTAACAGAATCCACTGCCTCTTTATCCTCTTCGTAAAAACTCATATCGCCAAAAACCACACATTTAAAGCCTACAGCTTTGACAGTATGTATTCCCTGTCCTCTTCCGTCAGCTCATTCAGTTTCCATCCCAGCCCTACGTCATCTCCTTTGTATCTCGGAATCATGTGCAGATGGTAATGGAATACTGTCTGCCCTGCACATTCCCCGTTGTTCTGCACTATGTTGTATCCATCACAGCCCAGTATGTCCGTTAATTTTGCAATCATCTTCTTGGCAAGGATCATCGCCTTCCCTGCCACGCTGTCATCCAGCTCATACAAGTCTGCATAGTGCTCCTTCGGGATTATGAGAGCATGTCCTTTCGATGCCGGATTTGCGTCCAGTATTACCCGGAAATCTTCGTCCTCATACAGAGTCGCCGTCGGGATATCACCGTTGGCCAGTTTGCAGAAAATACAGTCATTATCTTTCATATCCTACTCCCTTCCCAAAAAACTTTTAATTTTGAATTGATTATTTTAGCCGCCAATGCTACACTTTCTATGAAAGGCGGTAATTACTATGTTTTCAGAATCAGATTTCGACAGGTTACGCCAGATAATGGAAGAAAGTCCTGAAAAACAGGAGCTTTTACAGCGACTTCTTGATTCACACCAGATGACAATCAGTGCAATCAGCCACGAAATACGTAATCCGCTGACACTAATCTACAGCAATCTGCAGCTTATCTCCTCACAGCATCCGGACATTTCCGGATATAAGCAGTGGAATCAGCTTATGCAGGATGTAGAGTACACAAATTCTTTGCTGGAGGAGCTGTCTGCCTATAATAACAGCTGTCGGTTAAATCCCTCACCAATCGACGCATCTTCATTCTTCAGGGCAATAGCCCTCTCTTTCGCAGTATCGATATCTAATGCCGGGATAGAATTCACTTCCCGCATCACTCCAGGACTCCCTGAAGTGCACTGCGACACTGTAAAAATGAGGCAGGCTCTATTAAACCTACTGCAAAATGCCCGCGACGGGGCGCTGCAGCAAGATGCCCGAAAGGCCAAGATACGCCTGGAGGTCTTCGAATCCGGCCAGAGCAGCCATCTCCCGCCATCCATATACGTCAAAGTCATTGACAACGGATGCGGAATCCCTCCTGAGCACATGGAACATATCTTCCAGCCGTTTGTTACATATAAATCCGGCGGAACAGGACTCGGGCTTGCAATCACAGAACGCATTGCCCGCTCCCACGGAGGTTCCCTCTCGGCATCATCCGTTCCAGGCGAACTGACTGTGTTTACGCTTACGTTTCCGATACAAAACCACGGATAAGATAAATCCTGACAGCAGCCCGCCAACGTGGGCTGCATTGTCTACCCCGGCGCTTGTAAAACCATAGTACAGCATGAGCAGCACCATAAACGCCAGCCTCTTTCCCGCAGAGCTGCCTATCTCGTCACGGCTGCGGACCGCAACATAGAAAAGCGCGCCGATCAATGCAAAGACAGCTCCTGACGCGCCGGCGGACACAGCATAGTTCCCTGAATAGATGTCCCACAGGGCAGATGCTATGCTCCCGCACAGGCCGCCTGCAAGATAGACAAAAAGGTATTTTATCTTCCCAAGCTCTGTCTCCAGCCTGCTTCCGACGATTAAAAGCACCACCATATTATTCATCAAATGATCAAAACCAAAATGCAGGAACATGCTCGTGAACAGGCGGTAATATTCTCCCTGCTCCACAGCCCGCGGCACATACATCGCCCCGTGGGCAAGCATATATTCCGCATCTTCTGTCATTCCCCGCAAAGACAAAGCCAGAAATACAATAACGTTTGCCGCCGCAATCGCCGCCGTCACCTGATATGCTTTTTTTCTATTTCCGTATCCATCCTGAACTTTCATATATCAACATTTCCGCCGTTCCTGGCATGCTATTCTTCATCTTCCAGCGCCCTGAGCTGCCTGTTTCGCCGAATCAGCATCACAATAAATGCTGCAATAAGCCCTGCCAGCAAAACCGATGCTCCTGCCAGCAGCCATAAGTCTGTCCTGCTCTTTTCATCCAGACCCAGCGCGTTCCATATCTTCGATATCGCGGGAACGGATAAAAGGCCCTGTTTCTTCTCTTCCTCTGTCTTCCCGGGAAGTTCTTCCCTGTCTTCTTCCTGCTCCCCCTGGGAACTCTCAAGCTGCTCTTTTCTGTAGGACTCACTGAGTTTCACCCTAGCAGCGCCTACATAAGTTCCCTGATACGTATAAGTCAGGGTCGCAGTATCTGCCACCCCTCCGTCCATCGTGATCTCCTTGTCGAGGTCTGCGAACGTAATCCCTTGCGGGAGGACAACATAATTCTCTCCCTCCAGAAATTCTGCAATCTCTTCTGATTGTTCCGACTCTTCCACGTTCACCTTGTAAAAGTTCTTAAAGGCATATTTCAAGAGATTCCTTGTATCGGGATATACATTCTTGCCATATGTCCTGAGAACGACGCATACGACCTGCATATCTTTCTTCTGCCCCATCGTAATAAGGGTTGAGCGGGCATCCGAGGTAAATCCTGTCTTCCCGCCAATTACGTTTTTATAATAGTTCTCGTTCTCCGGGCGCAGCATCTTATCTTTCTGCTGGAATACATGCTCCTCCACCGTCTTTGACTTCGGAATTTTGTACTCAAGCGTCTGCACAATCTCAAAAAATTCCGGATGCTTGAAAAGCTCACGCCCAATCAGCGCCATATCCCTGGCACATGTATAGTGGTCTTTATGGTGAAGCCCGTTCGTATTGACAAAGTTGGAGTTCACGCTTCCTAGTTCCCTTGCCCTTGTATTCATCTGGCTTATGAACCAGTTATAGTCATACCCTGCGTTCTTCCCCACGTTCTCCGCCACGGCATACGCCGCCTCATTCGCAGAGGCCAGAAGCGTCGCATACAGCGCCTGCTCCAGCGTTATGACATTGCCCTCTTTAAGCCCTACCGAGGAATCCCCGGGCTGCAGAAACGACACGCTGTCATGGGAAAATGCCACTGTATCCGTAAATGCCCCGTTCTCAAGCGCAACCAGGGCGGTAAGCACTTTTGTAATACTGGCAGGGAATTGTTTTGCATCTATATTCTTGGCATAGAGGACAGCTCCCGTAGAAACTTCCATGACAATCGCAGACTCCCCATAGGTTCCCGGGCCTTCCGCCCATCCTTCCCATCCATTGGATTCTGTAGGAATCTTATAAGCTTTCTCAAGCTCCTCTTTTGCTTTTTTTTCTTCCTCTGTCAGTTCTTTCTCTTTTTCCGTCTTCTTTTTACTATCACCAGTTTGTGCGGCGTCCGCCGCAACTGCTGTCGCTCCTAGATTTATGCATAGCATTAACACCAGCATAAATGCCAGTTTTCGACATCTTTTTATCAAACTTACAGCCTCCTAAATGCAGCTTTCAGTTAAAGCTCCCTAACCGCAGCTACCGTCTTCTCATATGCTTCCGTAATCTGAGCCATCAGCTCCTCCGACCCTTCCATACTGCCGCCGCGCAGAATATCAGCAAGCGTGCTGCCCGGCTCGTACAGTGTCACGAATCCAAGATTCTGCGCTACTCCTTTTAAAGTATGAGCGGCACGGAACGCCTCTTCAACGTTTCCTTCTGCCAGGTTATCCTTTAAGCTCTGATAGCTACCGTCTTCTAAAAATTTCTTGGCGAACTTCACGACCAGCGATTCTTTACGCATCATGCGTCCCAGCACTCCTTCATAGTCGCCGCCAATCATATCATAGCATTCCTTTGTCGTCATAATTCTATTCCTCCCCGTCTATTGAAGATATTGCCGACAATACTTCTTTCATCGAATCGTCGTAGAAGAAGTACTGTGCCCTCCCATTCCTCTTCGCATTGTAAAGAGCCCAGTCCGCACAGTTAAACAGCACTTCATACGCATGCCCTACTTCTTTGCTTCTTGCGATTCCCATGCTTATCGTAATGTCAAACCCTTCGTACGTGCCGGATAATGCATGGAAGATACGGTCAATGATTCCTTCTATGTCCTTGCGGTCCTCCATGAAGATCATGAACTCATCACCGCCTACTCTCGCCGTGATATCATATTTACGGGTACTGCTGAGAAGTCTTTCTGCAATATGCTTAAGAACCTTATCCCCAAACATATGGCCGCATCTGTCATTGGCATTTTTAAAATAATCAATATCAAAAATTACTATGATGTAATCCCTGTCTTTTTCTTCCAATAACTTCTCTCTTACGATCATCTCCGCATGGGAGTGGTTAAGAAGCCCTGTCAGTCCGTCATGGGATGCTTTGCGCTGCAGCTCTTCAAGTTTCGCATGCTCTTTGTGCATATCTATAATCTTTCCGATACAGCCAGTCATCACCGGAGTCTCCTCCGAACTCCACATGCTCCGGCAGATTACCCTGCTCCAGCACCATTCCCCGTTAATGAGAACTTCCCCGTCGCACTGCACAATCGGTTTTTCCGGCGTGGATTCATATATGAGCGCCTTAATCTCGTCTACCATCTTCTCGCTGGATATCATGCTTACCCGCTTATCCTCCTGAGGATTTATGATTATCTCATCAAGCCCCAGCATCCTGGCTCCTATTTCAGACAAGGTGAACATAGGCGGCTCGCTCGTATATTCAAACTGAATATCCTGGGATAAAGATGCAAAAAACTGGTACTTTGTCCTCTCATGCTCCAGAAGTTTCAAAGTCCGTTCCGATGCCGATATCTCATCATATTCTAATAAACTCTCCGCGATATTCCTTGTATTGCGTTCGCTCTCCTGCTTAATAGAATTCTGCCGGAGCTGATCCCGGATTGTCTCGCTCTCCTCGGCAAGGCACTCCAAAAGCAACGGATTAAACGTACCGCATTCTCCGTTCACAATCATCTCAAGCGCTTTCTCATGGGTGAACGCCGGCTTATATACGCGGACACTGGTCAGGGCATCATAGACATCCGCCAGCGCCACAATCTGTGCTGATATCGGTATCTCTTCCCCTTTAAGCCCGTCCGGATACCCCCTGCCGTCATATCTCTCATGATGCCAGCGGCAAATCTGATATGCCATCTTCGTCAAGGCTTCTTCCCTATAATAGGGAATCTGATCCAGCATCTCAGCACCCGCCAGGGTATGCGTCTTCATAATCTCAAACTCTTCTTTCGTGAGCTTTCCCGGTTTGTTAAGTATCTCTCCCGGAATCGCAATCTTCCCGACATCATGCAGCGCAGATGCCGTACTGATCAGAAAAACATCCGAACGTTTCAGGTTATATTTATCCGTCTTCTTCATAAGACGTCTCAGAAGAATCTCCGTCAGCATATTGATATGCAGGACATGAAGCCCGCTCTCCCCATTGCGGAATTCAACAATATGGCTCAGGATCGATATCATCAGGCTGTTGCTTTTTTCTTTCTCATATATCTGATCCGCGACAAGCTCCACGAGTTTTTTCTGTTTTGCATAAAGCATGATCGTATTGATCACCCTGCGGTGTACGACCATGCCGTCAAACGGCCTGTTGATAAAATCCGTCACGCCAAGCTCATACGCCCGCTCCACATAAGAATATGAATTCTCTACCGATATCATGATTACAGGAATGTCCTGAATCCAGTCACGCTTGTTCATGACCTCAAGAACCTCAAATCCATCCATGTTCGGCATCACGATATCCAGTAGCATCAAGGAAATATCCGTGCTGTCTATATTCAGTCTCGCAACCGCCTCAGTACCGTCAACAGCTTCAATTATCTCATATTCCTCTCCCAGCATGTCTGCCAGGATTGAACGATTCATCTCCGAGTCATCAACAATCAAAATCTTCTGCTTTTCATTTCTAGTATCCATTGGGTATCCTTTTTAATATCCTTTCTACATAACTGGCGATTACACTGTTATTTTCAGTATACTAATATCATTTGGGGATGTCAAGCAATTAAATGCCAAAAACGGGTTTCATCCAGGGGCTGTGGCAGACGGGCCAATCAATAATAGCCATACTATACACAGGAGCAGCAGATATACCCCGCTGCTCCCTTTTTGCCCTATGCCTGATTGTCCATCTTCACTGTATCGTCGGCGTACAGTTCGGATATCAGATCTTCGAGGTCTTGCTGCTCTCTTTTCATTTTGTGGTATTTCCATGCAAATGCCGCGATAACAACAACCAGCACGATCAATGCAATAAGATCCCACCAGCAAAACCCCAATCTGGTATGCTCTAAAATATATGCCATAATGCATCCTCCTTCTTATTCTTATGCCTGCACAGACTCTACAGTTTCTTTGTTCATCTGCTCCAATTTTTTCTGCAGCTCCTCGTTGAAATCATCCTCCCGTTTTTTCTGGTTACGGCTGTGTACGATAAGTCCGGCAGCCGTGACTATTGCTACCAGAAGCGCCGGCAGATCCCAGAGGTGCAGCCCTAATGTATGATGTAAATACTCATATAAATTATACAGCATCTGTCTTTCCTCCTTTTTCCTGTAATCTGTTTTCGATTATCTGCCAATCCCCAAGCGCCTTTTGTGAGTTTCCGTCTCAAATTCATCTCTCAGCTTTGCAACTCTTGCCTGCTGTTTTTTCATACTCTTTGTATAGAATACATACACAAGCAATGCTAATATCATCAGCAGGAAGTGCATGATACAGCAGAGGTGCCCGGCAAGCTCCCGGTTTGTCAGCGGAACTTCTTCATCCATTACCGGCACTACATCCACTCCGCCGTCACCTTCGGGAACAATAGCCGCTCCCGGTACCGGTGCTGCCGGCACTGCCGTATAGACGACAGTAAACTCAACATCTCTTGCCGGCATTCCCTTCACGTCACTTCTTACAAATCTGTAATCCGGCGCGTAACCCTCAATCTCTGGAGAATTGAACGGTCCGAAGGCCTCTCCCGCCAGATACTGTCCCGTGACATCCGGCGCTGCTATGCCGCCTGCCGCGTATACATAGTGAATCGTCAAGTTATAGATATTCTCTACATTTCTGCCTTCCGTTTCGTCTTCCTTCGGCTCCGGTTCCGGATCTTCCGGAGCAGGCGTCGTTCCGTTTGCTGCTGCCGCATTTCTGATTGTTGCATTTGCGTCCGCTCTTTCTATCACATAGCTGCAGTTCAATGTCACAGCCTCTCCTACAGGAAGATTTTCAATCATTTACAAGCACTGCATGAACTTCCGCCCCGTCCGGCAATGCACCTTTTGGAGCACTCACGGTAATCTTTGCCCCGTCTGACGCAGTTTTTGTTAATTTCTGCGCCGATCTTTCTTCTACGGTTTCTCTCTCCGCCGGCTCCTCGCTTTCGGAGCTTTCTTCTCTTTCCGTTTCCTCTTCTTCTGCAACTCCCTGCGGGTTCTTAGCGTCCGCTCCGTCTTCCCGTTTTCTCTTCTTCCTCAGTCATTTCTTCAGCGTCAGGACCCTCTTCAGCTGCTTTTCCTTCTTCCCCTCTTCCCCCGCGCCGTCATCCTTGTTCTCGGCCGGCTCTTCCGTTTCTTCTGCCGCCTGCAGAAAACCATCCGATGAAAACAGGCATGTTGACGCTGCCAGTATGACTGCCAGCAGCAATGCTGCCCAACGCTTGATGTTCTTTTTCATAACTGCTCTCCTTTCGTACTTCCGCACATGGATTTTCCTCATTTTTATCTCATGTCCTTATCTTCTCAAACAATAAAATCTGAACATTTCCACACTTCTGAAATTTTGCTTTCACTTTAAAAGAGAGTCCGAGACAGAAAAAAGGTCCACAAATCAGAAAAATTTTTATTTTTCACTCATAAATGCAAAAAATTTATCCTTATTCAGAAATCTATGTTATACTGTACCTGACTGTAAGATAATCGGGAGGATATTATCCATGAAAAAATTTGATATATTAAAGACCGTTCAATTGGTTCTTTTCATTGGTCTTGCATGCATCGGCCTGTTCAAGATACTGGCGGATGCAAGGCTTTACCATCTCGTCGCAACCGATCCGCAGATTCGTACCCTGTGCATACTGCTGTGGTCTGTGCTTGTCCTGTCCTTCCTGTTTATATTTTTGGACTTCAGTCATTTCTCTACTTTCAAGAGAGAATATAAGGAACTTGACTTTGCGGTATCTTCTGATCCGGTGTCCGGCATTGCCAACCGTTACAGCTGTGATACCCTGATAGAAAAATATCTTGACAAGCCTCTTCCTGACAACATCGGATGCATCACGCTTGATATTACGAATTTAAAGGAAATCAACAGATCTTACGGACACCTTCGGGGAAATGACCTGATTCGTGAATTTTCCCTGATCTTGCAGACTGCATCTTCAGGTCTGTGCTTTGTAGGCCGCAATGGCGGAAATGAGTTTATTGCTCTTTTTGAAAATTGCAGCCGCGAGAAACTGAAAACCTTCCTCTCCGGTGTCAGCCAGCGGGTTTCCGAGCATAATGAGCACTCCGATGCCCTTCCTGTCTTTTTTCGTTACGGAGTTGCTTTTAACGAAGGCCATCCCAGTGGCTCTATCACTGAATTGATCGCCCTTTCCGGCAAACGTGCCCGGCGCAGGAAATAAACGCTCATCGGATACATAGAAAGGTGGTTGCGAAAGATGCCCACACTAGATTACAACTACATAGCAGACCTGGTATCCCGCGCTGGTCATCGCATGGCTGAATCAGATTAATTTTCGCGTATGCTAAAATTTGCGAAAAAAACAGCAGCGTTATAATAAGGAAATGAATGATTATGATGATATGTACTCAGACGGCTCCAGAATCTCCCTCTCTTTTTCTGCGACAAATCCGGAAGATGAGGCGGTACAAAGTGATTCCAAAGAGTACATAATGAACCAGGTCTTGAAACTCCCCTTTACGGAGGCACAGGTGATCATCCTGAAATATTACAGAGACATGAAACACGACGACATTGCCCGCCTGATGGATATGAGCAGAAGTTCGGTGAAACGGTATCTTATCAGCGGAAGGGCGCGTTTGGGGAAAATATTGCAGCAGTAAGGGGAATTAATATCTATGTTGCCATTTAGAAAAACAGAAGATCCTAAACTTAATATCAATGATGCCAGCGCCATACTGGAAAGGATATTTGAGGCAAACCATGTCGCACCAAATACAATTTCCCTGGAGGAGCTGGTTTCCTACAGCAATTACCGGAAAGAACGTTTTGCCTTGCAGCGGATGATCCTCGTCCTTGTGATGGTACTGTTTTTGCTGCTCCCGTTCCTGTTTATCGCACCGTTTTTCAGCATATCCCTAAAGCCAGACAGCGCCGTCAACAATCCCGTTTACAGTGTCGAAGTAGATACTTTCATGCCCGTAGAGCGTATAACTGCCGCAATTGAGGGCCGCAATATACCTGTATATGAGGTGGCATCCCATGTTTATTCAATTGAACCTACAGTAAACGGAAAGATGGAAGTAGCCGTCACCCTTGTAAACCGCCAGACCATAGTCCGGCATATTGATGTTATGAACGTTGATCTGGACACGCCCGACGTCCTTTCAAATTCCTTTGATGAGAAACACTTTTATCTGCGTGTATCAGACAGCGGCTCCGGTGTTAATTTTGAAAAGATCCGGGCTGTATCCTTAAGAGGAGAAGAAACCGCCCCTCTGTCCTGCGACGAGGCCTCCGGTCAGATCGTCTTCGCTTACCCGGAGGAGACCTTGAATGTCTATATTCCTGACAACGCAGATAATACGCTGCAGCTTGTTTTAACAGTTCCATAATCTTAACGAAAGGAGGCTGTAGAATGTATAAAAAGCCCTTTTGCATCTGTGTTTCATCTTTTGCGCTTATCTTTTCAGCCGCTTTTTTGTCCGGATGCTCCGGAGACACTTCCGAACCCGCAAGCGTCTCCGACCTGTTTGGTTCCTCGTCAGAAAGCGGGTCGGATGAAAACCATACCGATGAAAAGCGCGCTACCGTGCATGAATATCTCCTGCCGGAAGCAGCGGGAAAGGTCACTTACGGCAATAAGAATATTTCGATTGACGCATCCAACCTCTCGGAAGGTTATTTTATGGTTAAGTATGAAGGCAACGCCGACAAAGTAAAATTACAGCTGCATACCCCCGACGGAGAGACGTACACATATACTCTTGCTATAGGCTCTTATGAGGCATTTCCTTTATCAGCGGGAGATGGAGATTATCACCTTGAAGTATTGGAGCACGCTTACGATGATATGTACGCACTGGCGCATTCCGAAGATCTCAAGGTCACGCTCAATGACGAGTTCCGGCCGTTTCTCTACCCGAACCAGTATGTGTGGTTTACGCCCGAATACAAAGCCGTGTCTTACGCTGCAGAGCTCTCGGACAAAGCTTCCAATGACCTTGACTATGTGGGGCTTGTCTACCGTTATGTTACAGAAAACATCAAATATGACGAGGAGCTTGCCGCCAATGTCAAATCAGGATACCTACCGGACATCGACAATACTATGGATTCAGGCAAAGGCATCTGTTTTGACTATGCATCCCTGATGGCCGCCATGCTGCGTTCCCAGGGAATCCCCACAAAGCTGGTGGTAGGATATTCCGGCGACGCGTACCATGCATGGATAAGCGTCTATCTGAAAGAAGCCGGATGGGTTGATAAAGTCATACAGTTTGACGGGAAGAGCTGGTCCCTCGTGGATCCTACCCTGGCAGCCAATAACAGCGGCCCCTCCGTAAAAAAATATATCGGCGACGGCAGCAATTATACGGAAAAGTACACTTATTAATAGCAGATTCAAATAAAACAGATTTTTGGAGGAAGACTATGAAACAGACAAACGCATTTGGAAAATCATTTTCCAGCATTGAGCTGGCATCCTTTTGCGGACAGGTCGCTCTGATCTTAAAATCAGGCATCTCCGCCCTGGAAGGACTCAACATCATGCTGGAGGACACATTTTCTCCCGAGGAGGAACCTATCTTAAACGCCCTGATTGACAGCATGCAGGAGACGGGAAGCCTGTACCAGGCTCTTGACGAGACAAAACTGTTTCCTTCCTACATGATCCATATGGTGCAGATCGGCGAGGAAACCGGTACGCTCGATGAGGTTATGGCGGCGCTCCAGACCCATTATGAAAGAGAGGACGCAGTGAGCAAGAGCATCCGCAGCGCGGTGACCTACCCGATGATAATGACCGGCATGATGGTCGCGGTCATTATCGTGCTCCTGGTAAAAGTCATGCCCATCTTCAACCAGGTGTTCGTACAGCTCGGTTCGGAGATGACAGGATTCTCCCGGATGCTTATGAATATGGGTACAGCGATTAACCGCTACTCCATCGTGTTCATTGCCCTGCTTATCCTTGCAGCAGTTTTCATATTGTACGGAACCCGCACGCAGTCCGGGCGGAATATGTGCCGGAATCTGGGCTACAAATTCTCCTTTTCAAGGGCAGTGTATGAGGAACTTGCCTCCTGCCGTTTTGCAAGCGGCATGGCGCTTACGTTAAGCAGCGGATTAAATCCCGAACGGAGCATGGAGCTTGTAGATTCCCTGAATGACGACCCTCATTTCCAGAAAAAGCTGAATAACTGCCAGAGCCATATAAACGACGGAAAAGACCTTACAGATGCCCTGTTCGCGTCCGGCATCTTTACAGGGATGTACGCGCGCATGGCATCAATAGGCTCAAAGACCGGATCCATGGATCAGGTAATGGATACCATCGCCTCCCTCTATCAGGACAACATTGACAACCGCATGAATAATATCCTTGCCACGCTTGAGCCTACACTGGTCATTCTTTTATCCCTGATCGTAGGCGTTATCCTGCTGTCCGTCATGCTGCCGTTAATGGGAATCATGTCAAGCATCTAAAAGGAGTATTGCTATGAGCCGTTTTCAATATAAGAAACAATCAAATAAACCATCTGGTTTCCTCCTTTCTGTCTGTGTCTTCCTGGCAGTCATCCTCCTATTCATCGGGGGGCTTTCGTCTCTGTCGGACAGTACAATGAGACGGCAGAAAGAGAGTCTTGAAAATGCGATTACGCGCAGCGTGACTTACTGCTATACAGTTGAGGGGGGTTATCCGGAGAATCTTGACTATCTGAAGGATAATTATGGCCTCATCTACGACGAGGATGCCTTCTATGTCGATTACCGCATAATGGGAGCCAACATTCTGCCGGATATCACGATTATCGAAAAGGAGGATTGAGAGGATGCGTTTTCGGCTAAAACAGCGGCATATGATAGATTTCTTATTTCCTGTCGCGCTATTTTTCGTATTTGCGCTGTCAGCGCTCACTGTAATCCTGCTTGCCACGCAGATTTACCGATCCACAACTGAAAATTCTTCCCTGAATTATACGGCAAGGACTTCTCTTTCCTATATCTCGGAAAAAGTCCACCAGAATGATTCCAGGCAGAGCATATCCCTTGGAACCTTTGACGGATACGACTCCCTGGTGCTGAAACATCAGAAAGGCGGCGAGACGTATTACACCTACATTTACTCCTGCCAGGATGAATTAAAAGAACTTTTTTTAAAAGAAGGCGCCAAGGCCGGCGCGTCTGCCGGGCAAACCATCCTGAAAGTACAGGACTTTTCTATGGAGGAAGTTACTGACGGCCTGTTTTCTATCCGATGCACGGACGAGTCCGGACGGACAGCGTCCACTCTCGTGGGAGTGCACAGCAACTGACAAACACTAAACTATACAGAAAGGAAACCGTTTCTTATGATTCGAAGAAACAGAGCACAATCTTCCAGCCTGTTCCTGATGGAACTCATACTTGCAATCCTGTTTTTCTCGATTACAAGTGCTGTCTGCGTACAGTTTTTTGTGAAATCCCATCTCCTGAGCAAGGAATCTAAAACGCTGTCACAGGCAGTCAGCGAATGTTCCGGCATCGCGGAGATAATCAGCGTTTCAAACAGTGCCGATGCGGTGGCTTCCCTGCTTAGAGACAGGTATCCTGACAGCGATACAGGACAGGCTGCCGGTTCTCCTGCGGCCATATATTATGATGGCTCATTCTCTCCCTGCGGGGAAGGAGACGCCGTTTATACCCTTGAGGCAGTTCTGGCAGAGGAGGACGGCATGTTAAGTGCCAGGATGAAAGTAACCGGCCCCGATGATTCGCTCATCTACGAGCTGAGCACCAGCCACCATATCCCAAGGAGGACAGACTATGAAAAAAGATAAGAACCAATCGTCCTTTACGGCTATCGGCTCATCTTCGCTTTTAGTCGTATTCCTTGTATTGTGCCTGGCGACTTTTGCCATACTTTCCCTCTCCAGCGCGAAAAGCGACCACTCGTTTACCGAGCGGCTCTCAGCGCATAAAAGCCGTTACTACGAGGCATGCTCACAGGCCGAAACAATCCTCGGCAATATCGACCGGCTGCTAGAGCAGACTTACAGATCAGGCACGATGTCGCAAGAGGAATACTTAGATGCCCTCACCCTTGCATTAATGACCGCCAGCGAAACCCCATGCTCCTACAGCACAGAATCCGGAGAGCCGATCATATCCTACAATGTTCCGGTGGATGAAAAACAGACGCTCTTCGTGGAGCTAAAAGTAACGGACCCTTCGCAAAGCCCGAATTACTATGAGATACAATCCTGGCATGTTGCGCCTTCCGGCACATGGGAAAACGACGGCTCCCTCGACCTTATGCCAGTTCAGCAGCCATAAGCATATTTATTTAATGGAGGTTTTCACTATGAATTTACGAACAATCCTGGAGCAGGCAATTGCGGAAAAAGCTTCCGATGTATTTATCGTATCCGGACTTCCCGTTTCCTTCCGAAAGGACGGCGTTATCGGCAGGATAAATGATGAAAAGCTGCTGCCGCCGGAAACAGAATCCCTCTTGACAGAGATTTACCAGCATGCCGGAAACAGAGATCTTAATATTTTATCCGATAACGGCGATGATGATTTTTCGTTTGCCATCCAGGGCCTCTCCCGTTTCCGCGTCAGCGCATATCTTCAGCGGGGGGCCATGTCAGCCGTGATACGTATCATCACTTTTAATCTTCCGGATTTTAAGACTCTTGGAATCCCCGAATATATCATACACCTTGGAGATGCCGGAAAAGGGATGGTTCTTGTCACCGGCCCCGCCGGCAGCGGAAAGTCAACCACCCTTGCCTGCATTATCGACCAGATTAATAAAAACCAGAAAAAGCATATCATTACGCTGGAAGACCCGCTGGAATATCTGCACAGACACGATAACAGCATCGTGAGCCAGCGCGAGATCAGCGTGGACACGGACAGCTATGTCACGGCATTGCGGGCGGCGCTGCGTCAGAGCCCGGACGTCATACTCCTTGGAGAGATGCGCGACTATGAGACAATCAACGTGGCCATGACCGCTGCTGAGACCGGGCATCTTCTCCTGTCCACCCTCCACACAATCGGCGCCGCCAACACCATTGACCGGATCATTGACGTATTCCCGGCAAGCCAGCAGAGGCAGATTGCGGTCCAGCTGTCTATGACATTAAGCGCAGTCGTATCACAGCAGCTTGTTCCCACCGTGGACGGCGGCGTAGCGCCCGCGCTGGAGATTATGACCGTAACGCCCGCCATCCGCAATATGATTCGGGACAACAAAGTACATCAGATTGATGGAATCATCTATTCCTCCATGAAAGAAGACATGATATCCATGGACGGCTCCCTCCTTAATCTGTGCAAGGCAGGAACCATCAGCCGTGATATAGCGCTAAAATACGCCTCCAATCCAGAAATGCTGGGGAAAAAGTTATAATGAAAAGACCAGCCGGTTCGGTAATCTCCGGGCCGGCTGGCCTTTTTAATCTGTTGTTCCGTTATTTCGTCTTCCGAATGTAAAACTTTCCTCCCTGCAGCAGTATCTTCCCTTTTATCTGGCGTTTACCGACTGCACCGAAAGTTCTGGAATCCATGGAAGCTTCCCTGTTATCCCCCATTACGAACAGCTGATCCTCCTCTAGCGTCAGCGGGTATCTCACTGCACCCTCCTGGACAAATGTCCTTCCCTGAATATAAGGCTCATCTAAAATTTCCTCATTCAAATAGACGTTCCCGTCCTTTATCTCTATAGTATCTCCTGCTGCCGCAATAACACGCTTTACATAATACTTTCCCTCCGGAACGCGCACAGATACCACATCTCCCGCCCTGTATCCAGCATTTATCCGAAAGTACATGACAACTTCGCCGCTCGTTAATGCCGGCTGCATCGAATCGCCCTTTATAAACGAAAATCCAACCACGAGACGGAAGACAAGAAAAACACCGGCAATTAATATGATAAATTTCCTGGCATCAATCAGCCACCCATATTTCAGACTGTCATATTTCCCGAGAATCCTTCTATTACTTTTTCTGCTCCTTCGGTTTCCGGCCACGCTTTCACCTTATCCTTCTTCCTTAAACATCCTGAGTATCATATCCACCGAGCCTTTGATCCCATAGCTGGCGCTGTTGATGCACAGATCGTAGTTCATCGCTTTCCCCCACTCAAGGCCGGTATAGAACTTAAAATACTTCACATGTTTCTTATCAAGCCTCTTAAGCATATCCCGGGCTTTTTTCTCCGACAGCCCTGGGTTTACCGACAGCACCCGCTGCAGCCTCTGCTCAAATGGCGCGGTAATGTAGATGCTGATATGAGGAATATTGTTGTTGGCAAGAATCACGTCGGCACACCGCCCCATGACTACAAAGTCTTCTTTTCTCGCCATGTCGCAGATAAGCTGGCTCTGGTTAAAAAATACCGCGTCTTTCTTCGGCAGCCCGTGATAGCGGCCAAAGTCTTTAAATCTCCTGCTGAGCGTCACTTTCTGCTCATCTGCGAATGCCGGGCGTGTATTCACATACCGGTCCTTATTCTCCTGGTCTAATATGTAAGGGAATCCCCCCTTGTCAAGCACATTATCCCGCTCAGCGTCAAGCCTTCTCAACACCTCACTGAAGATTTCCGCGTCATAATAATTAATCTTAAGCTTATCCGCAAGCGTAAAGCCGATCTCGCTGCCTCCGCTGCCAAAAGTACGGCCAATGCAGATGACAGTATGGTCATTCTCGGAAAAGCGGTTGTGCAGATTGGTCTTATTAAGCCTTGAGCGCTCCTCATTGAGCACATCCCCCTCGGCAAAGCTGGTAGGAAGGCTTGTAACCTCCGTAAGGATCCTGTCATATTCTCTCATCAGCTCTTTCTTTGTCTGATCGTCACGGACGGTACGCGCCATATTGCTGATAAGAGCCAGGTCGCTACGCACGATATGCCCCTGGTTACGGGCCAGCAGCTCCCATACAAGTTCGTCCACGCACCGCTCCCTGTCTTTTGTAAACACCCGTCCAAGGGAAGATCCGAGGCACTGATACACTTTCGTATCAAGGTCATAAATCTGCTCCGCCAACACGCGGAGCTCCTTTTCATCATACTTTGACGATCGTAGTTCCTCCTGAGTGCAAACCATCACACATACCTCCTATAAGAAAAATACAAGCGTATCCAGCAAAAATACCGGAACCAGTATACACAGCGACCACAGGATATATCCGAAAAACGACGGCATGTGGATACCATTTTCATCGGAGATCGCCTTTACCATAAAGTTCGGCGCATTTCCAATATATGTATTGGCTCCCATAAATACCGCGCCGCAAGATATAGCCGTCAGCATTCCCACCGGAATCTTCCCAAGCGTCGTCGTGATTCCCTGTGCGAAATCCATCGCCCCAGATGTAGTCAGGAATACCAGATACGTCGGCGTATTGTCAAGAAAGCTCGAGAGCGCCCCTGTTACCCAGAACATCTGCACCGGCTTGGTAAGCCCAAGGCTCCCGCCCATACTTTTAAGAATCATCAATGCCGGCTGCATCGTGATAAAGATTCCGGCAAACAATACGGCTACCTCTTTGATGGCTCCCCACGTAAAATGGTTCTTCTGGCGAATCTCCTCGCTGGTTGTCTTAAACGACAGGAACGCCGCCAAAAGAATAATCGCCATCTCTACCATCGCCGGATAAGTCAGCGTTACCTCTCCATAGATATGGATTCCTTTCACCGCGCCTTCTGCCGTCTTAAACGCCGGGAGGTCCGGCAGCGCTCCGCTCAGGACAACCGCCGCGACAATCATCACGATAAAAAGCAGATTGTGCAGCCCGCTGATTGATATCCTTGTTCCTGGCTTGCTGATGTCCGGCACACGGCCCCTGGCAATCTCCCGGCAGTATTTCTTCCGGTCAACCCAATAAAAGATAAACAGCAGCACCACCATGTTGAACACCAGAATCGGAAACAGATGAAGGCTCCAGGAAAACGGCACTCCTCTGGAAAATCCCATAAGCAGCGGCGGATCCCCGATAGGCGTTAAGCAGCCTCCGATATTCGACACAAGAAAGATGAAAAATACCATAATGTGCTTTCTGTGCCTTCTCCACGAATTCATCTTAATCACCGGACGAACCATCAGCATACTGGCTCCTGTAGTGCCAATCAGGCTTGACAGCAGCGTTCCGATCGTGAGCAGGATGATATTGACCCTGGGGGATCCGGCAAGGTCGCCCTCCAGCGTAATATTTCCTGACACGCAGAACAGTCCGAAAAGCAGGACGATAAAGGAAAGGTAATCTCCGATGATGCATTCCAGCACCACTTCAAGAGTCTCTCCCGCTCCAAAAGCAATTCCAAAAGGAATTATAAGCAGGAGCGACCAGAAACCTGCCACAAGCGGCTGATGGCTCTCCCACCACTCTCCTTTAACTAACGGCATTACCGCAATGCAAAGCAATATTCCGATAAACGGTATGCAAAACGCTACACTCATATTCAAACGCCCCCTTTATAAAAATCCAGCAATTATTTTAATCAGAAAGACATCTAAAATCAATATGAAAAATTATTAGAAAATCTGTCTAAAATGACATAAAATATTAAAAACTGCACAAAAAATACAGCGGCCTGAATCTGTCTTTTTTCATTGTTTTTATTCGTCTTTTTATGTATACTTTAATCATGAAAAAATTTAGGAGGAACCTGACATGAAAGGTTGGAATCTTTTAGAACCGCTGCCATTAAAAGCATACCTTCGGGACTTAAATTACATATCCATTCTGTTCCGTATTTTTCTGTCCGTCCTTGTGGGGGGCATCCTGGGCATGGAAAGAGGCAAGAAGAACAGGCCTGCCGGACTGCGTACCTACATTCTGGTGTGTCTTGGTTCTGCCCTTGTCATGATGACAAACCAATATGTCTACCTGGTCTACGGAACCGGCGATCCCGTCCGGCTGGGTGCCCAGGTTATCAGCGGTGTTGGCTTTCTGGGCGCGGGAACCATCGTTCTCACCGGGCGGAACAAAATCATGGGCATTACAACCGCAGCAGGTCTCTGGACTGCTGCCTGCAGCGGGCTTGCTATTGGCATTGGCTTTTACGAGGGTGCCATCGTGGGGGGCATCGCCATTGCTTTTACCGTTTCAGGCCTTTTAAAATTCGATATCTGGCTGCGGAAGAAATCCCAGTATCTGGACTTGTATATCGAATACAGCGGCGAAAAAGGCGATTTCAGCAGGTTTCTTCAATACGCCAAAGACCATCAGCTGGAAGTCCACAATATCCAGATAAACAACGGCTACTCCTGGCACGACCAGAACGGGAAGCAGAAAACTCTCAGCTACATTGTCACCGTTTCAAGCCATGTGCAGCGTTCCCATACGGAAATTATAGAACTTCTGGCACATGAAGACGGAATCCTTTTTATCGAAGAACTATAACCGGCAAAGGCAGTCATTCCCCGCCGCCTTCCTGCTGGCACATGCCTCTGCCCCTTCCATGGCCGTGGCCGCTGTACTGTCCTCTGCCGCGTCTGCCTGTGCCGTCTTCTGTCCTGTCTATGTTTCCGCCCTCCGTCAGCCCGTCTATCATATCCCATATCTGGCACATCGTAAGGCCTTGCATGTCTTCCTCGGTGATAGCAGGGTCTAGCGCCTGGAGCTGTAAAAATGCCCTGTACTTCCCGCACGACATCCCGGCCTCATGTGCTGCCGCGATTTCTTTGGAATATCCCCAGGAACAGTGGACATTAGCATAAGAGGATGTGCAGTCAGACACGTTGACCAGCAGCTCATTATTTTTGGCCTCGTTCTCCCCGAATACCGTAACGGCTATAAATTGATTTTGCACGATGTATTCTTTCATGTCCCTATCCGCCAATATCGTCTCCAGTGCGTCTTTATAATTCAGGTTGTAGACATCTATGTCAGACATGACAGCATATCCGTCCTCATTGAAAGTGTCAACGGAAACTACCTTGTTAAATCGGTTAATTCCAAGTTCAATAGATGGGTTGACATCAATGCTGATTGCAAATGCCGGCATCAGATAAGCCGAATAACCCATTCCCGCAAGCAGAAACATTGCAAAGCATGCCGCAGCAGCAATCCATCTCCTGGCAGAAACGGTTTTTCTTTTATTATATCCATTTGTAGCTTTTGCCAGAAACTCCATAGTGCAATTCTTTAGTTCCTGTTCCGTATGGATTTTATCAAATGCGTCCTGCAGTCTATGTTTCACAATCATCACCCCCCAGCCTTTCCCTGAGCAATTGTTTTGAACGCGTCAGGAGCGTATACACAGTGTTTTTATTCTTTTTGAGAATATGGGCAATTTCAACGGCAGTATATCCCTCATAGTAATAGAGATATACCGCCTCCCTGTATTTCTCCGGCAGAGACAAAACAGCCTCCAGCACTTCGCTGTTGTCCGGCGTCAGTTCTTCCTGCTGGTGAATTAACTCTTCTAACGGAACCATATGGCTGCGGAAAAAGTCTTTAAAAAAGTCTCTGCACGCGTTGATTGTAACCCGGATAAACCACGCCTTTTCATGTTCTTCATTCTCAAACTTAACGGAACTTAGGACATATTTCAAAAAAACATTTTGAAATATGTCCTCTGAATCATGGTAACTTTTCAAATGTATCATACAGAGCCGCCGGACAGTATCCGCATACTGCTCCATCGCCCTGATCACATCCTGCTCGCTCCGCATAACATACCCTCTTTTTCATCTGCCCGTCTGCCGGTCCAGGTTGTGCATTATTTCTTTTTCCACTTCGCATAGAGAGTCTTTTTGCCAAAACTTCCTTTTTTAATTGAAGACACTTTTTTCTTGTACTTCTTATCCGCATACCAGCCTTTGAACTTATAACCCTTTCTGGTAGGCTTTTTCAGTTTGATGGTCTTTGAGTTGCTGTAATAATACGATGGGTTCTTTTTACTATTTTTTCCGCCTCTCAGATTATACTTGATGGCGTATTTCATGTTGTCGCAAACGCCGTCTCCGTCCGCATCCACATAATTCCTTCCGCCCATAGGGCATGCGGCAGATACCGTGGTGCTGGACACTGAAAAAATGAGTACCATAGTTAAAACCGCTACAAATTTTTTCATTTTCTCTTCTCCATTTTATAGAATTATTTTGTTTCATTCATAATACGATTGAGAAGATGAAATCCATTCAAATCATAAAAAATTCTGTAAAATTATGGTATCTCCTATCTTTTTGCCTTTCTGTATCCGGCCTCCTCCGCCTCCTGTTCTGAACCAAAGATCACAAGATGCCTGGAATCTTTCATTTCCTCATAGTCCGCCTGCCCCGGGCAGTGATAAATCTTTGACCTGGAATTGCCTCTGATTTCCCCAGTTTCTTTTCCCTGGTCCTTCACTCCGTTCTCTCCGCCGGGACTGCTCTCTCCTGTAGCATAATCTATATCAATTCCCGGCTGGACATTGTACACGTAGACATTGTAAGAGATGCCTTCTCCCCCGTCCTCCACAGACATTGCCTCCATCTGCACCCCGGAGGCCAGCAGGTTATCCCCCTCAAAGACAGGCACGACACGGTACATTACATGGTTATCTGTCTCTTTCACATAATCTGCCACCATATTTTCAAAGGGCAGCATGCCCTCCACGTTCATATACCGGGTTCCTGTAATAAGGTTCTTCTCATTTGCATTTTCCCCAGATAGCTGGTAGCCTATCAGGTGGCATCTGTTATACAGGTATTTCCCGTCCACATTGTCGTATTTCACCGTGTGCCAGCCTGTCGGCCTTACCTGTCCGATCTTTCCCCGCTTTTCATCCGGCATCAAGTCTTCGCCTACACTGGCGCACACCATCCCGCACCTTCCCAGGTCATCCAGCTCTCCGTATTCTTCAAATGATTCTTCTGAAAGCTCCTTCTCTGAAAATCCCGGCTCATTCCCGTTAATCTCCACATAAGGAATTCCGGCATATTCCGGCACATCTGCAGGAGAGATTATCTCCGGGGCGCTCTCCGACACATCCGCAGATACAGCAATCTTTGAATCGCCGCCGCACGCCGTCACAATCAGAGCTAAAGCTACGGCGCATAACAGAGCCGGCATCCGGCTTACTTTAAATTCTTTTATTCTTATCTGTCTCATCTCGCCCTTTTATAAACCTCCTTTGTAATCCTATCGTGAGAAAATCCTTCAAACTCCTCCATCCTCTCCCGGCTCCATCTCCCATCCGCAAGATCCAGCGTAAAATAAACATCTGCCGGATAAGCGCGGTTCCATCGGTACAAAATTACCGCCTCAATCTTTTCCTCATATTCCGATATATCAGCATCTTCTATAAAGCAATACTCCCCCTCGCCAGCTTTTTCCAGAAATTCCTCCGACACGGCTATGCCGCCGGGCATATCGCCACAGAACATTTTTTTCGAATAGCTGCTCATATGCAGTTTTTTTCCGCTGCATTCCTTCAGCATGTCCTTGTGCTGGGCGCGGTCTTTGCTTAAACGGCGCTTGTGGAACATCATGCCGTTCCTGTCATCTATACATACTATAAGAATCACTCTTTTATTCTCCCTCACAAAGAATCTATCTATATAGTATTTCAACGCTGCCGGTATGTCAATGATATCTCTTTCTGATCTTATGCTCTGATTTCCTCCTGCAGCATGCCCCGCAAAATATCCCTCAGCTTCTGTCTTCCAATACAGGCATCTCTGTAGTATACTAATTAATGGCTGTTTGGGGTCATCTATATTTTCCCCGCCGCCTTGTTGCCTTTTATTCATTACACTTTGGAGTTACGAATCAGATGAACCGAGACAAAAATGCTTTTATCAATGGAATACGCGACGGCATCCCCATCGCCCTTGGCTACTTTTCCGTAGCCTTTTCCCTGGGAATCGTCGCAAAAAAGGCCGGACTCAACCCTTTCCAGGGATTTTTATCCAGCCTGTTAAATCACGCTTCCGCGGGAGAGTACGCGGAATTTACCGTTATTATGGCAAACGCCCCTTATCTGGAGATGGCATTCGTCATCCTTGTCACAAATATCCGCTATATGCTGATGAGCTGCGCGCTGAGCCAGAAGTTTAGCCCAAAGACTTCTCAGCTACACCGTTTTTTAGTAGGTTTTGGCGTCACAGACGAGATATTCGGCATCAGCATCGGAAGAACCGGCGCTTTAAATCCTTACTATAACTACGGCGCCATGGCAATTGCGCTGCCAAGCTGGGCCGCCGGAACCGGCATCGGGGTAGTGGCAGGCAATATCCTGCCTGCATCGGCGGTGAGCGCCTTAAGCGTCGCCCTCTACGGCATGTTTATCGCGATCATCATCCCTGCATCCAAAGCCAACCGGGTAGTAGGTGGAGTTGTAGCTGCAAGTTTCCTCATCAGTTTCACAGTATCCAAGATACCTCTCTTCGACCATATGTCTGACAGCATGAAAATCAGCCTGCTGACAGTAATCATTGCCGGAGTCGCAGCTTACCTGTTCCCGGCGAAGGATGAAGAAGAGGGCGAAGAATGCATCGCCGATGCCCCAGATACTACTAAGGAGGTACGTTAACCATGACCCATAGCATCTATCTTTACATATTCGTGGCAGCGGCAGTATCCTGCCTGATCCGCGTGCTGCCTCTTACGCTGATCCGGGGAAAGATCAAAAATCAGTTTATCCGGTCATTTTTATATTACGTGCCGTATGTGACGCTTGCGGTTATGACATTTCCCGCAATCATCGCCGCCCCTCAGATTCCAATTGCAGGAATCCTTGCCCTGGTTGCAGGAATTATTGCATCCTGGAAAGGGATGAATATGCTGGGGATTGCCGCTCTTTGCTGCGCGGTAGTATTTGTGTGCGAGGCAGTCATGCCGTATCTGGCATAGTTTTATGATATGTTTTTAAGCGGCGGCTCAATCCACTATATTATCAGGCTGCCGCATTCGCATAACGATATCACTGAGATTTTCTACCATCTCCTCATATTCCCCGCAGTATTCACGCAGCAGCCCGATCACATAATCTCTGGAAAATTTCTTTAAAAAATGCTGTTCCTTCTTGATGCACACGATAAACTCATAGACCGCGTCAATCCCCGTATAACCTGAAATATCCTTAAGGAGCGGATAATCCAGCGTCAGGATCGTATCCTGCGGATAAAAACGCATGTCGTACCACTTAAAAAATTCCGGCAGGCCTTTAACAAAAGTGTCATACAGACAGCGGTTCCCGTAGCTGTCAAATTCCGGCATCATCTCATTATATATCTCTAATGCCTTTTTCACCTTTTCCTCCACAGCCTTAAGCCCTGCCTCGTACATTTGCTGCGCCGGCACCTTCTCCCTTGAGGCCATAGCATTGCCTCCCGCCCACATCGCCTCCCGGATGCAGTACAATACAGCCCCCATAAGCTGCTGCGCCTTCTCATACGTTACAGATGTGTCCTCATAGCCATTATATCTGTCCGCCAGCTTTCCAACCAGCGGTACAAGCTCCTCCATGCCGTACATTGGCGGCCTGTCTTCGCCCCTTCCCAATCCAGTCATCCTCTCACCTCCACAAAAGCTCTCTCAGCGTTTCAAGATACAGCTCATAATCCCACCGTTTCACTTCATCGAATTGCTCATATTCCCCATAGCCTCCCGAACTTCTGTGCCCGTCATAGCCCGCCCGAACTGCCTGCGCGAAGTTGGCAAGGCATGTGCTCTCCAGATATTCCAGATCCCCAAAGCAGATATCCTCAAACTGCTCCTTCATAAAATGCAGAAGTTCATCATCCGTAATCTCATCTCGCATCTCATTCTTGAATAGATAAAAAATATCCTGCAGCCTTATCAACGTTTCTACATAGTTGTCCTGGCAGATATACCGGGAATCACAAAACTCATAGATGATCTTCGGCACGATTCCCCCGCCAAACTCCACCCTTTCCTGTTTCCGCAGAGATTCCTTTCGCTCTTCTAAAATCAGCGCGGCATCCTGCTCACTCAGAATAAGCCCATATTTTCCCGCCGCCTGGTTCGTTTCCATCAATTTGCCAAGCTGATTCTGCTGCTGAAATAAAACCATCCAGTCCTTATTTGCGTACAAATGCATCCCTCCCTGATATTTTTAAGAACAAATTATACCACCCTGCCCAAACCATTACAAGCCTTGAATTTTAGGCGTTTTTATGGTATTATAAAGCCAGTGGAAAAGAAAAAATCACATAAAAAAAGAACCATGAAGGCAAGTTTTCAAGTTTCCATTTTACCTTCCGGTTCTCTTTTTTTCGTCAAAACAGATTATGCCCTATACACTTTTCAATTTGTTTTCCAACTCTGCAATCCGGGCAAGGGCGTCCTGATAGCCCTGCTTAGTTTGCGTAAGCTCCTGGTTCGCCTGCGTAAGCTCCTGCGTAGTCTGCTCTAGCTCCTGGTTCGCCTGCGTAAGCTCCTGCGTAGTCTGCTCTAGCTCCTGCGTAGTCTGCTCTAGCTCCTGATTCGCCTGCGTAAGCTCCTGCGTAGTCTGCGTAAGCTCCTTCCTTTTCTCCTCTACCTCCTGTTTCTTCTGATTCAGCTCCTCCTGCATCTCATCAATCATCAATTGTACCGTGTTCCGGTCCAATTCCCGCAGTTCTTTTGAAAACATATCCATCACCCCTTCAACATTCTGGCAGATGTCATAAATCTGCCCATACATGGCTTTAAAATCCGGATACTTCTCTATGATGGAAATGACTGCATCCGGCCCGTCCATACACAGAAAAGAAAGCCATGCCTCCAGCCTGTTCTCTATCCTGTTGTTTTTATTCTGCTGGATTCCCCGGAAGATGTCAAGAGAAATAAATATATATTTCTGAAGAAGTTCTATCTCAATCCCGGTATTGGATCTCTGTTCAAAATAGTGAAGGTATGTGTCAGGAAACTGATGAAATGCCGACGGGCTCTGTTCGAATAATACGATTGTAAATACTTGTTTGATATCTTTGTAAACAAACTTTTTCTTCCGCTTGCTGCGGACTCTCTTATATTGCCTGAGCAGCAGGTCGGCAGAGTAGCATGCGCTCCGCTCCCCCGGGAATTTATACCCAATCTTCTGAATCTCAAGATTGGCGATGCTGCCGTCCTTTAGCTGTACCACGATGTCCATAATGACTAATGACGTCTCATCCGCAATCCTCGTGCTGTCATTAGGCAGCACTTCAACGACACGCACCTTCTGCTTAAGGAGCAGCGACAAAAGCTCGTCCACCCGCTCCGGGTTGTACTCCGGGTTCAAGACCTCCTTACTGATAAAATCATACATGGTCTTCACGCCCCTGACCCCAGTGCAAAAATCAAGAAATTCCTGCCTTTGCTCCTCTGTCCAGTGATAAAACATCCTTTTCAGTCGTTCACTGTCCTCAATAATTGCCATAATCTCTCCCCTTGTCCGTATCATAGGGAAATGCATCTGCAGCTTGTTCTTCATAAACACAAAACTCCTCTCTGTAAGATTGTAATAAATTAATGGAATCAGGCATTGGAAATCTCTAAAATTCAGAAATGATAGAAAGGCATCCGCTTGCGGATATCTGCCGGAAGAAAATTTAGAAATATAATGCTTTGGGTTTTAGTGTAACACATATCAGACGGCCGCGCCACATTATATTTCTTAAAATTTCTCTAAGAATCTTAGCCCTACGCAAACAATTCTACCCTCAGTGAACAAAGGGTATGATACAATAATGAAAAATAACTTTACACAGGAGGTTCCCATGAACGCACACTCAGCCAAAAAGACTTTTTTATCCCTGCTGCTCATCCTTTCGCTCTGTCTGGACATTGCCATGACCGCACATGCCGGCGAATACCCGGCGCAAAGCAGCGCCGCCCTGGAAAACCCTGGAAATTTTTCATCTGCAAGCGATACATCCCCAAGCGATATGGACGAAAACGATTCTTCTGACGAGACGGCTCCTGACGGCAGCTCTTCCGATAAGGATAACGCCGATACAGATTCCGCAGGCGATGGCTCTTCCGGCGGCAATACTGCTGCCGACAATGATTCTTCCGCAGACACCTCCTCCGGCACCTCCTCCGGCGATGATTCCTCCGAAGAAGGCTTTGCGGAGGAAAATACCCTTGCAGAAGACGCGCCCTCTGCCAAACTCCCTGCCGACGAGGCAGATCGCAAGGCGGACGGCGAAATGGACAGCCTGTCTGCCGGCGAGGCAGCGCCGGAAATGGAGCTGACCCCCTCCGCAGCCGAAAGCGAAACCACCTTCATCACCCTCAGCACAGCAGGAGACTGCACCCTTGGCATAGACTCCAGATACAGCCATAACTTCAACAAATATTACAAGAAAAAGGGCGACCGTTACTTCCTGAAAAAAGTAAGTCCAATCTTTTCACAGGACGACATCACTATCGTCAATTTCGAGGGAACGCTTACGTCCAATAAAAAACGGGCCAGAAAGACATTTACCTTCAAAGGCCCGAAAAAATACGTATCCATACTGAAAAAAGGATCTGTGGAAGTAGTGAACCTTGCCAACAACCACTCAAAAGACTACGGCAAGTCTTCCCTTACCGACACACAGAGCACCCTGAGGAAAAATAACATCGGCTACTGCCGCAGTACTGTTATCAGCTACCAGACAGTAAACGATGTCAAGATGGCATTCTTAGGGTTCAACGCATTGGAGAGAATCACAAAAAGCCAGATAAGATCAGGAATTGTACAGGCAAAGAAAAATAAAGCAAAAATTATTGTCGTAAGCTTTCACTGGGGCGTCGAGCGCAAATATTACCCCAACGCAAAGCAGAAATCCCTCGGGCGCTACGCCATCGACTGCGGAGCCTCGCTGGTACTCGGCCATCATCCCCATGTACTTCAGGGCATCGAAAAATACAACGGGCGCTACATCGTATACAGCCTCGGCAACTTTTGTTTTGGCGGCAACAGCAATCCGAAAGACAAAGACACGATAATCTTTCAGCAGAAATTTTCCATAAAAGGCGGAAAACTCCAACCAGAAAACAATGCGAAAATCATCCCCTGCTCCCTCTCGTCCCACAAAAAGACCAACGACTTCCAGCCCCGCATTTTGTCTGGGAGTGAGAAAAAACGGCTCATCAAAAAGATGAACAAACTGAGCAGGAAACTGAAAGTTTCCATAAGCTCAAGCGGGAAACTAAATTAACAGATCACACATCGAACTCCCTCACCCCATACACCCTGCGGTACTGGTTCGGCGTCATCCCCATACATTCCTTAAACTGTTTTCCCATGTGGCTCTGGGAGGAATACCCCAGATAAGTCGCGATCTCGCTGCAGGAATACCGGGAATAAATAAGCAGATTCTTCACCAGATTCATCTTCTCCCTGCGGATAAAATCCGTCAGGGAGATTTTTTCGCACTGATGAAACAGCTCCGAGAGATAATTTGCATTAAGCCCCAGCTCGTCCGCAATATCCTGCACGCAAATCTTATCATGCAGATGAGAAAAGATATAGTCTTTGCACCGGTTGATATGCGGATTTTTATCCTTTCCGGCCATCCCCGCCTTCTGTTCATTCAAATCCTTCACCATCTGGGCGTACTGAAACTCCGCCGAGCGAAAAATGTGAAAAAGTGTAGGAATATCGCTGCACTCCTCCAACTTCTGTATAGTAGAATCGCTGAGCGTATAGGCAATCTCGTAAGGCAGCCCTCCCCGGATTGCCGCGCGGCTCGCCAGAGTGACGACGACAATTCCAAGGTTCCTCGTGTGGCGAATCGGATTCTTCGCAAGGATTCCATACTCACCAAGATAGTCTTCCTTAATCGCCGTCTTAAGCTGTTCCAAATCTCCCTGCTCAATGCTGGCACATTCCCGGAATTCCTGGTCGTAAGGGTTATGCCGCCTGCCATGCTCCCTGTTTTCAAATACAAGCTCAGAAAAATGCGTCCTGAGCTCATCATCCGTCTCCTGCCTGATGCAGTTTTCCGTCAGCAGCCCGCTCTCATCCAGCAGCTCCTCCCGGCAAATGTTAAACGCCAGCAGCACATCAGCCGCCAGCTCCTTAAACCCGCACACCGGAACTGTCTCAAGCCACGCCTCATCCACGTTCTGCACCTCCATCTTCCAGCGCAGATACACCTCCTCCGAAAACCGCGCCGGCCCAATGATAAACTGGTACTTTTCACCAGGCACAAAGACGTACAAAAACCGGCCGTTAAAGGACATTATCACCGGGAAGTTGAAAGCTATATCCCTCCGGGAAGTAAAAAAAGCCATCAGCTCATCCGCAGTAAAACAATCCTGAATCCCCATCCGCCCGCAAAAGCTGTCTATGTAAATAAATTCCGCCGTATACCTTCTGACAACCGTATGCAGGCGGTAGGAAATATGTTTCATCAAATATTCGTGATTCATCCTCCTTTACCCTCTCTCCTTTTTCTACAGTATATCACATTTACCTGAGAAACATAACAATAACCCGTGAGAAATGATATAGAAAGGCAGCCTGCTCTTTTTAGGCAACTGGCTGGTGTTAGAAAAATGGATGTCCCCGGCATTATTCGACGGAACAACAGCGGAGGATGAATATTACCTCCCGACACAGCTTTCAAAAGAAGTATACGAGGCACGTATCAAAATACACCGGGCAGAATACATCACAGAAGGCGACTTTGTCAGAATCAAGGCCATGGGCATGGAGGCAGTACGCATCCCGGTTCCCTACTTTATCTTCGGAGACCGTCCTCCCTTTATCGGATGCATCGCGGAATTAGACAAAGCTTTTAACTGGGCGGAAAAATACGGCCTCCAGATTCTCATCGACCTGCACACAGCCCCGGACAGCCAGAATGGTTTTGACAACGGCGGCATCAGCGGCGTATGTAAATGGTCAAAGCAGCCGGAGGAAGTAGAATTCGTACTGCAGGTGCTGGAACGGCTGGCAGACAGATACGGCGCCAGAAAAGGGCTTTGGGGAATTGAGGTCATCAACGAGCCAATCCTTGACAATATGTGGGAAATGATGAACGTACCGGAAAGATATCCTGCCGCAGACCCGAAAAAAGCCGAAGGGAGCGGCCCGAATACAATGGAATTCATCCGTCAGTTTTATCTTAATGCCTATGACAGAATCCGAAAATATCTGCCTGAAGAAAAATACATCGTCATCCACGACGCATTTAAACTCAGCTCATGGAAAGACTTCATGCGGGAAAAAAGTACAAAAACGTAGTACTTGACACCCACCAATACCTGATATTCGCAGAGATGGACGGCTGCGGGCAGACTGTCAAAGAATATATAAGCTACATAGAGAAACACTACAAAGACGAAATCCGCAAGATGCAGGAATATTTCCCCGTAATATGCGGCGAGTGGTGCCTGTTTAACTCTTTCGCCGCAGGGTGCGATACAAAGGGCGGACAGAGCGTCCTTAACGGCCAGGAAGGCATGTCGGCGGAAAGCCTAAACGCAGAACAGAAAAAAGAAATCTACCAGGCCGTTGCGAAAGCCCAGTTAGCGGCATGGAACGCAGGGAGCGGTTATTTTTACTGGAGCTATAAGCTCCTCACCGATACAGTGAACACCCCCGGATGGGTGGGATGGGACAGCTGGGATTTCGGAAGGTGCGTAGACTTCGGATGGTTTCCAGAAAATATTTAAAGGAGAAAAGAAAAATGAAAAATGATATGAGTTCTAATGCAAAATTATCGTTTCTTGAACGTTTTGGATACGGCGTGGGAGATTACGCGGCAAACCTTGTGTACTCCGCAATCAGCGCATTTTTATTAGTGTATTATACAAACGTAATCGGGGCAAGCGCGGCAGCCGCAGCATCTGTCATCGCCGTCTCAAAAATCTTCGACGGCGTATCAGACCTGATCATGGGCTATATCGTAGACCACACCGACACAAAATACGGGAAAGCCCGCCCATGGATCGCAAGGCTCTGCGTTCCGCTGGCAGTATGTACGGTACTGATGTTCAGCGTGCCTGCGTCATTTGCCGGCAAAGCACAGATCGCCTACATGTTCCTCACCTACAACCTGGTATCGACCATTTTTTACACCGGAGTAAACGTGCCTTACGCCACGCTCCAGGGTCTTATGACCACCAACCAGTACGAGCGCGGACTCCTCGGAAACTTCCGGAATCTCCTTTCCACGGCCGGAACCATGACCATCAACACCGTCGTTCTGAAAATGACCGAATTCTTCGGCGGAGGAGACCTCGACAAGCATTATGACAAAAAGGATTTTAAAAACTGGGAGCTTTACACCCATGTACTGACCGACGATACTGAGACAGACCTAAAAAAACTTCCCTCCGCCAAAGGAATCTGGGCTCCATGCCTGACCTACTGCGGGGATGAGGATTTATTTTATGTCATATACGGCGTAATGAACTCCATGAATGCAAGATATTTTGATGTGGACAATTATCTGATCACGGCAAAAGACATCAAAGGCCCATGGAGCGAACCTGTGTACATTCATTCATCCGGGTTCGACGCGTCCATCCTCCATGACGATGACGGCAGAAAATATATCGTCTCCCTGGAGTGGGAAACAAGGGAAGGCTATGAAAAGCCAGGCTCTATCTGCATGGTAGAGTATTCCCCAAAGGATAAGGAAATCGTCGGCTACCCCAGGCATATCTGGAGTGGCGGCACAGACCGGGGATGCATTGAGGCGCCCCATCTGACCAAGCACGGCGGCTTTTATTATATCATGTGCGCGGAAGGCGGCACGGGCTACAACCACTGCGTGACCATGGGAAGGTCAGCCAACGTCTGGGGACCATACGAGAAAGACCCCTCAAACCCCATCGTCACCTCCGCGCCGGGAGAATCCTTCGAGCGCCACGACCCGGATCATCTGAAACTCAAATACTTTAACCCTGAGTCGCCGCTCCAAAAATGCGGCCATGGAAGTTATGTAGAAACCCAGCTCGGGGAAGTCTATCTGCTGCACCTTTGCGCCAGGCCCTTTGTGCCGGAGCTGCGGTGCACACTTGGGAGGGAGACCGCCATACAGAAAATGGAATGGACACTACATCAATCTCAGAAAATACCGGAGCGAAACACTCGGACAGAGCGCCCTGTCCATTATCCATCTGGAAAACGGACGGAAACACGAACTTTTGAATACAAGAATCCCGGTGGACGACGTGCCCGTCTATCTCCGCTTAAATATAGAAGGGCGGCGCTCCTGGTTCGAATGGAGTTATGACGGGAAAAAGTATCAGAAGATCGGCGAGAATTTTGACACGACAAAATTTTCAGATGAATATTGCATGTACGGGGAATTTACTGGAACTTTTGTAGGGCTCACCTGTGCAGACAGAGTAAAGCATCGGCATTATGCTGACTTTGATTTCTTTGAGTATAAAGATGATATGCTTGATTAGCATTCTCAGCTATAATAAGTTGAAGTCTAAAAATATCGGGAATCGAGCAATATTCCTTTTTACTGCTTGGCTAAAACCCTTAGCAAGTGATTTCAGCAACGCCGCCATCTCTGGATTGGAAAGCAGTTTCAGAAGTATTTCTTGGTATATCTCGCGCGTGCTCTGTAACATTTTTCCAGCGCACCCGCGAGTTTAAGTTTGGAAATCAAAATCATTAGGATAGCCGCACCCTGCGGTCACTTATTGAATAGCCTTCTACTGAATTTTTAATTTGACAATCTTTGAATCATTTTAAGTATCCGCCCCGCGCTGCACCGTATCATTTCTTCCGATAATTTTCCTTGTTCATAGGCCTCACGGATATTTGCAGCATCTTTCTGATTTCCGGGCATAATGATATCATTTCCAGCAGCAACGCATTGCCATGGCACACTTCCATTTTCTGGAACAGTTGTATTCCAATCAGATATAATTACGCCTTCAAATCCCCATTCTTCACGTGCAATTATCGTACAAAGCTCTCTACTATTAGCCGCATGAACACCATTGATTAAATTATAAGAAGACATCATAGCAATCGGCTTACTTTTCTTTACTGCAATTTCAAATCCACGCAGATAAATCTCTCTGAGTGCCCGCTCAGAAACACAAGCATCCACCCCCATTCTATTATCCTCCTGATTATTGCAGACAAAATGTTTGATTGTTACGCCACATCCTCTGTGGCTCTGTACGCCATCCGTCACAGATGCCGCCATGATCCCTGACAGAAAAGGATCTTCCGAATAATATTCAAAATTACGTCCGCATAATGGATTCCTGTGAATATTCATACCGGGCGCTAACCACAGATCAACATGGAATTCTTCCATCTCTACGGCAACAGCCTCTCCAAATTCCCGCATCAAACCTGTGTCCCATGACTGCGCCAATGCTGTTCCTACCGGAAATGCAGTACAATATTGATAATAAGTATCTGCATTTTCATGATGTTTTGTTTCTTCCAAAAAACCGTTCTCTAAAGATCCTAAGACACCGGCGCCGTATACGGAATTCGTATCACAATCTACTTCATAGCTCTGCCTTAAACGAAGCCCTGCCGGGCCATCCGCCATAATCAAAGAACGTATGCCATACTTTTCTTCCAGTGTTTCTGTTGTTTCTCCGGCAGAACCAGGCACTCGTATTCCAGCCGATCCAAGAGTGCTGGCGCCCTGAGTAATATTTCCATACAAGAGTGGTATCAGTTCTGTAACAGGCTGTTCTTTTGCAAAAGTTATCTGATATGTACTATTCTTTTCTTCCTGCGGTATAAATGAAGAAATCGGAATCTTTTGTTCCTCTGTCTTCTTAAGCCATTCCCCAGCTCTATTCTTGGCAAATTTAGCTATGCCAAGTTCTTCAACAGATTCTTTTGGGGAACAGACTCCCTTTGTATGTTCCAATATCGTCTGCTGATGAACAGTAAACAATTCTGCAAGCTGCAATGACGCGGAATGATTCCCAATCCATATACCATATGTTCCGGCTTCCATGAACCATGCATGCAGCTGTTCCGAAAAACTGGCAAGATTTGACTGGTCAATAGATATCACAAGTTTTTGTTTTTCCTGCGGCTTTAAAGTGTTTGTCTTTGCAAACCCAACTAACCTTTGATATTCTTTTGCACAATTTGTCTGCGGCAATGTTACATATACTTGTACGACTTCTCGTCCGGAATATGATTTTCCTGTATTTGTCACAGAAACCATGATATCCATGCCTCTCGCTGTTCTCTGAAGCCCTTCATATCTTATAGAAAAATCCGTATAGGACAGGCCATAACCAAATGGAAACAATGGCTGTATACCGAAACTGTCAAAATACCGATATCCAACATAAATTCCTTCCCTGTATTTCTCCATTTCTAAATTTCCATTCAAATAACCAAAACTGTCTGCCGAAGGATAATCTTCATAATGCTTTGCCCAAGTGGCAGTCAATCTGCCTCCTGGCGCTGCGCGGCCAAACAAAACATCCGCAACTGCATGGCCTCCCTCTTGCCCGGGAAGAGAAATATTTAAAACCGCTTTAATATTTCCGGCCTCTTGTAAAACATCGGTTAACTCTATCGGTGATCCGACATTTAAGAGTAGTATAATCGGTATATCTGCCTGATCCAGATATAAAATATCTTCCCGCTCTTTTTTACTTAAATAATAGTCTCCTTCTATCTTCCGGCGGTCTTTACCCTCTCCCGCAATACGGCTGATCACATATACTGCTGCTGAAGCATCTCCTAAATCTTTTAACATAATTTTTCGTCCGTCCGGCATGGAAAATGGATTGGCTGAATAAGCGTCAAATGGATTTTCTACATGCCTGGCGTCTTCTAAAACTCTTTCCTTCCATGCAGTTCTGGCCGTTTCGTAACGATTCTTATAATCTGCAATCCAGTCTTCGCTTGTAATCACTGCGCCTGCGGTCTTTAAACCTCTATATATTGATATACTCTCTCGATTATTAACATCGCCTGAACCGATTCCTCCCTTAACCGTGCAGACAGCGCCTCCGCCAAACAATGCAATGGACATTGGAACCTTAAGCGGAAGCAAGTTTTCATTTTTTAATAAAACCATACCTTCGGCTGACGCTTTTCTTGCTAATCTTGCATGTTCAAGCTCCCGTTTGGAAAGCTTTGTTTTCAGTGTACCGCTATGATTCATAATTTTTACTTTTATCCTCCTTTTAATATGCGCTCCTTTATGCAATAATAAAATTTACTATTACGCTTCAAAATTGAAAAGTAATATAAAAAGAAAGACTGCCACAGTCAGCTTTTCGTAATTCAAAAGGCTTACATATAGCAGTCGTTTTAAAACCTGTTTTATTACTCCTTTACACCGCCAAGTGTAACACCTGCAATGATAAACTTGGAAAGACACAGGTATACGATAATGATCGGCACAATTGCCACCAGGATCATTGTATAGATCTTACCCATATCAAAGTTCATATAATCGGCGCCTCGAAGTGTCGCGATCAGAATCGGAACGGTCATCTTGTCTTTCGATTGAATAACCAGAGCCGGAACGAAGTAATTATTCCAAGATCCTACAAAACTAAAAATCGCCTGCACCGCAATCGCCGGTTTCATAATCGGAAGTACAATCTTGTTAAAAGTCCTGAACTCTCCGCAGCCGTCAATTCTTGACGCCTCCACAAGTGACAGCGGAAGTGATGACTGCAGATAGCTGTACATAAAATAGAACACAGCCGGAGACGCAATCGAAGGTATGATCAATGGAAACAGTGAGTCATACATTCCCATATTCGTAATCAACCGCAGGAATCCCATTGCAGTCACCTGTGTAGGCATTACAAGAATTGCCATAATAAATGTAAATGCAACCTTCTTTAGTTTAAAGTTATACGCATACAAGCCATACGCCGTTAATGCTGAAAAATATGTACAAATTGCTGCAGAGCAGCCAGAAACGATCAGACTGTTTAAAATACCCCTCAACATCGGAAAGGTTCCGTCATTGGCGACATTAGTTAGATTTTTTAACAAATAGTTTCCTGGCAATGCAGAAAACCCTTTCTGTAGGTCTGCATGTGACCGTGTCGCATTGATAAACAGGATATAGAAGAAAAACAAACACATGAATGACAGGATAATCAGTACAATATGTGCAACTATACTCCGTAAATGACTTGGCTGTTTTGATTTCATAAATCTACCCCCTCCTTTGCTGTTTTTTCGCTTTTTTCGCTGCAGCTTTCGAACCATCCGGGTCATCATTATTTGTCATCCGATATACAAAGAAGCACAGAATACCGCTGACAATAAACAGATAGACGGACAACGCACCTGCCATACCATAATTTCTGCTCTTCAAATGGCTGTTCAGGAACATGATCAAAGTCATCGAGGTACGATCCGGAGTACCCTGTCCATTAGTCAGAATCTGCGGCACATCAAACATCTGCAGGCCGCCAATGATAGCTGTGATCAGCGTATATGCAAGAATCGGCCGTATCTGCGGCAGCGTAATGTAGAAAAACCGCTGGAAACTGTTGCATCCGTCCAACTCAGACGCCTCAAATACATCAGGACTGATTCCCATAATTGCAGCCATCAACATAATCGTTGAATTTCCAAACCACATCAGGAAATTCATAAACCCAACCAATGATCTTGTTCCCAGTGCGGAACCCAGGAAATCAATGGGCTGACTGGTAAGCCCTATGGACATAAGAATAGAATTAACCGGTCCGTTAGTTGAGAACATCGTAAAAAATAACATCGCAAATGCAGACGCCATGATCAGGTTCGGCAGATAGATAACAACCTTAAAAAACTGTGTTCCGTGAATCTTTAACCTTGCATCTACGAACCACTCCGCAAGTACCAACGCGATCACAATCTGCGGGATGAATCCTATAATCCATAAGATCAGAGTATTCGCTGCATATTTCAGCATATCCGAACCCAGAAGGCTGATATAATTTTCCATTCCGACAAAATTCGGTCCGATCTCTTTAATTCCTGAACGGTAATATTCAAAAAAACTATACCGGATGGTATCCACCAAAGGAATAAAGGAAAAAATGAAGAAACTTACAAAAAATGGAAGAATAAAAATATATCCCCATTTTGAATAGTCAACTTTTTTATGTTTTGATTTCATAAACTATCATTCCTTTCTGCTCCATATGACGCAGGGCAATCAATGCCCCGCGGTCATTTTATCTATTCCGGCCATTGAATCTCAGTAATATCAGGATAACGCTCTATGATCGCCGTCTCAAAATTCTTTTTCGCCTTATCATAGTCAACCTTCCCCTGCAGGTAATCACTGAACGAATTCTGGATTAATTCCACACATCCCTGATCATATGCGGAAAGCGGAGCAATCTTGATATTTTCTGCAACCGGTACAAAGTATTCAAATGCATTCTGTCCTCCAAGGAATTCTGAAGCGAAAGAATCGTCTTCTGCCGCTTCTTTCATACCACTTGTTGTATTCGTGAAATCCGAATAGTCTTTTGAAATTTTCAGCAGATTATCTTTGTCTACCGTTACCGCAAGAATAATGTCTTTTACGTGCTCCGGATTATCTGTACCCGTACATGCATGTACATAAGAACCGCCCCAGTTATATTCCTGCGGAGGATTGGTAACAGCCCATACGCCGTCTTCACCGTCCCAGTTTGGATTCAAAGTAAAATCAATTCCCCATGCCGGGAACAGGAATGCGAATACTTTAGAAGCAGAACCCATTGCTTTATTCCAGTCATCGTTCCACTGGCCTTTTATATTCTTATCTAAATAGCCTGCATCCAGCCACTCTTTAGAACTATTTACCCAATCCATGATTTTCTGGTCAACTTTTATCGTCGTTTCACCAGGACTTACCCATGATTGTTCAATGCTGTTACCATACAGACGGAATGTATCTGCATAAGAAGCAAATGTATAATATCCTTTTGCTTTTAGCTCTTCTGCCGTTGTTTTTATAGTATCCCAGTCTTTTACTTTCTGACCGATTTCTTCCGGATCATCTGTTCCAAATACTTCTTTGGCGATATCACGGCGATATACTAACAGTCCCGGACAGCACTGCCATGTAGAGCCCCTCTGAACGCCATCTACATCAGAAGCTGTAACTTTCGTAAAATCATACTGATCTGCCAGATCCTTATCAGGGTCAATTCCAAGATCCTTAAGCGGTATAGCCGCATCCGCATCTGCATCCGTATATTTGTTGACATAATCCGTCTCTGACAAGAAGATATCGACCTTGTCATCGGCTGCGGCGTCTGCCTGCTGCATCAGCGCCTCGTCAAGCTTTTGCTGATAGACGCCGTCCTGATTGGGATTGATGATCCAGTGAATCTCTGTACCGTCGTTTAAAACAGTTACCGTGCCGTCCTTAGAAGTTTCCTTTACTTCCGGATAAACTGCCTCCACACGTTCACGAAATTCGTCATTCCAGCTATAAATATTAATAACCTTTCCTTCCTCGCCACCGCTTCCAGAATCAGAACCCGACGACTTCCCGCAGCCTGCTGCCAGACTTGCTGCCATCGCCGCAATTAACATGATACTGACTACTCTCTTTTTCATTGATAAAACCCTCCTTTTATATTTGTGAAGCATTAGCTTCACGTTTATTGATGGATGGATTATAATATATAATTTTTTTCAGTTATATTAGAGTTCTTACCAAAATATCAGATTCATGACACATTTTAAATTTTCAGCGAGACAATGGAGACTGCCTCGTTTATTTTAGGTCATGAATCTGATATTTTTCACATGTTTTTTATTTTTTTCATACGCGTTTTCCTCTATGATGTTCTCTATCTAAATATATAAATGAAAGGAGTATAAAGATTGGAGCATTTAAAATTTATCGATGAGCA
>OFGR01000474.1_pt1 | contig 40532 bp, 36 predicted proteins | sample 1521811 | NCBI WGS metagenome assembly OFGR01 (sample SAMEA3504098, study PRJEB24116) | mouse gut metagenome | biome: mouse gut; feature: mouse-associated habitat; material: faeces | place: Denmark | collected 2011
ATTGCATTGTGATGCAGTTCTGCGGATGGGAACTGGAAAGGATGGAAGAGGTATAAATTATCCTCCAGATAGGGATAAATATACTTAATAATACCACCCTTTATCAATACAAAGAATACCCTCTTTACTTATGCCTTTATGAATATTATCACAAAGTTAATATTTCCGGCGAAATTCTCTAAAATCAATCTCTTTTTGGTTGGCCAATAGAACTTCAGCCGGCGTCTGCGCTGCTCCGGGTTGCCGGCCGATGTGTCCGCCACCTGTTCCATATCCAAGACAAGCTGGCAGTTGGGAAATTTCTCTTTCAACAAGTAGAGGATTTTGCTACCATAGCCGCCACCTCGTCGTTCGGAATCTTCTATTCGATGCCTGCCACACAGATATTGCCCATTTCGTCGAACATTCCGCGATGTTCGTTGCCCCACACATCCATCATGCGGATAATCGGTACGAGCGACTCGCCCAACTCCGTCAGAAAAGACCCCGTTTTCATCGGCACGGTGTCATGCACCACACGGCGCACGACAAAATGCATCAAGAAACAACTTGTTCCAGGCTCCACCCTTCTGCTACATGACCGGATGCCCGACAGTGACAGGTTGCTGGTACAGGTGCTGGACTTTATAGAAAAAGAGGGGTATACGGTAGTAGCGTTAGACAGGCTGATAAATCCTATTTAAGCACATGCCCCAATAGACCTCTTCTATATCTTCAGGAACACCTGACTTTTATACATCATCCGAAGTATAAAAAACAGAATCAAATAATTGGCAAAAGTAAGCCATGCCCCATAATAATTCCCCAGATACGGTTCCAGCCCATAACTGACAGAAGCCGCTACGCTACGAAAATTAACCACTTCTCCCAACAGATAGGCAGTGATGGAATTCATGCCATATATTTTCAGCCATCCCAATCCCTTGCTGTGTCCCTTATAGTCTATCCAATAATAAAAGACAGCCATAAGCAGAAAACAATAACCTCCCGAAAGCAACGTCATGCTACCTGACCAAATGCGTTTGATAACCGGCATCTGGAAACTCCATAAAATGGCGGCAACCATCAAGGACAGACCTATTATAAACAAGTTGCGAACTACCTTCTTCCGGTCATTTTTCCCATCCTTCATGATACGTCCCGCAAAAGTACCCAGCATCACAGTCACTCCGAATGTCAGGCTGCTCCATATCCATGTATAAGACGGATCACCCCGGAAACGCCCCAACAGAATCCGGTCCACCCGATTGGCAAAGTTCCCTTCGGGCGTGAAGTCGCCGCAGAAGGTCATGGGCAGCCAATAGACCAGCAACAGGCCGAGAGTAAGGGCCACCTGCATCCGTGGCGAAGCATAGAGCAGCAGGACGGAGGCAATCAGATAGCCGCTGGCAATGGCCTGCAAGGTATTGGTATAGAAATAAATGTGCTGTGGATCCAGCCCCAACAAGTTGCCCTGTACGATCATACCGAACAGAAACAGCAGCAAGAAGCGACGAATAATTTTCCGCCACACCGCCCGCTTGTCCGGCAGTCCGACGTACTTGGAAAACGAGAACGGCATGGATGCGCCGGTCATGAAGAGGAATAGCGGCATCACCAGATCCCAAAAGCGGAATCCGGTCCAAGCCTCATGATCAAACTGATAAAGTACGGCATTCAGCCAAGGCAGGTCGGCCTGCCTGCCGACTGAAACCAACACCGGCTGGAAGAATACCAGCAGAAATAAATCAAAGCCACGCAAAATATCGAGCGAAGCCAAACGGGAAGAAGACGGAGAATGTGTCATAAATCATTTCATGTTCATTTCTTATACTTCTTTTTCATGTTCTCAAAACGGATGGCATCTTTCGAAAACGGTTCTGCAAAAACATTATTCTTTATTTCCACGTCCTTACATCCGTTCAGAATGAACTGCTCCTTCGCTACAACTTCCATACCGGACACCGGTTCCACCTCGTTGTCTTTAAACAGAAGCCCCTCTGTACTTTTGGCATAAAGCACCGGATTGCCCCATGTCCGGAATCTGTTACCAACAATACGCACATTACGGTGCACCGGGCGATTGGCATCCACTACCGTATTCGACGGGTGCAAAGCTATGACCGCATTCCCCGGTCCGCCGTTGTAGGCACAGTCGATGAACGTGTTGTTCTCTATCAAGATATCTTTAACCGGTCCCGACTCATACCAGCCTTCCGCATCACCCTCTATCAGAATGGCGCTCATTCCGGTTTTGTAATAAGTGTTGTCGGCTATCACCACTTTCCGTGGGGTGGTCATCAGGGTTCCGCGCGTACTGGTCCGGGTGAAATGGCAATGACGGATCTCCACTTCGGGAGTACAGCTCATATTTTCCACACAGTCATGATTCAACTCCAGAGCCTTGGGTATCGTGCGGTCGAACGCCACTTCCAGTGTCCTGTCGGTCAACCGTTTAACGGATTTAACCACAGCCGGAGCAAAACGTTCCATTGTGGAAGCCTTGACAAATGCCACCGTATCTCCCTCGAAATAAGCGTTAAACCCATAGCTTTGCCCGTGCATGAATCTCAATTCCAGTGTCTGCGCATTCACTTTGCGGACTGCACGCAGGTTTGTCCCATGGACATTGATCGGATCGTCCTGCGCTCCGGCATACCGGCAATTCAAGATATTGATTTTGCCACTGCATCCCGAGAAGTGCATAAAATCTGCCGATGATGCCAAGATCCGTCCGCTGTCCAGACGCGGCATACATTCCACTTTATTCATTGTAATATTCCGGCTATACTGGCTCACTATCCCCAATCCATGCATATAGTGTACCCCCATCCGGTTCAATGTTACATCCCGGCTCTCGTAAATGAACATTCCCACCTGGTCTCTGATGATATCGCGCACAGTCAATGTATTGCCCACTGTGGGCTGGAAATCTGTCGGTGTGGCAAAGCGGACCACCCCCGGAGCCACTTCCTCGGCTTCGGACGAAGCCAGGCTGTTCCACCCATGGCTATAAAAGAAATGTTCGCTTTGCGGATCATATTCGATACAATGTATCCTGTTGGAGCGCCACCCTTCGCCATACAGGTGAATCTTCCCGCCGACTATCTGGTAACGGGAATCCCGGTGGAAACTGACCTCCACTCCCTGTCCTTCCACCCGCGTATAGGTCATCTCCGATCCTCCGGGACGCTCTGCATCCAAGTGCAAGTTTTTCAGTTCCATCTGCCGGCAATGCGCCATGGCAATCATAGTCATCTTTCCATGAAACATCAGCGTTGCATCATTTCCCTCAATAGTCAATCCTTCCACCCCCTCAAAAAACAGCCCGATGGTCTTCACTTTCGACGGGCATTCTTGTTCGGTAGAGGTATTGGTTATGAAATATTCCTTGCGCACCGCCCCTTCGGGCCAGAAATCGTACCGCCCCTTCTCGAACACCAGCACCTTAGTCTTGAATTTCTTGCAATCCTCTATCACAGACTGCATTCGTTCCGTCTGATTTTCATAAGAATAAGGGTGAATACCGTAATCAGAAACAAACAGGGTATCTTTCTGCTGTGTTTGCGCCCGCATGACACAGGCCAAGCATAAAAAGAAAATAAAAGATAAATAAACTTTCATCGTATAGTCTATTTTTAAGTGGTTTTCCATTTCAGAGGATAAAAATAATGGATTATATTATAATACTCTAACTTCTAACTCATAAAAAGCAATACCTGAATTTTCACAAACTCAGGTATTACACAATTTTCTACATTAAAACAATTTCAGTTCAGTACGGTTGCCTCGCTATTTATTAAACTGAACAATCTTGATAGTCCAAATCTTAGTATTTCCATCAGCTGCTCTCACACTGAATTTCCGCTCACCGCTCCAGTCATCGGGAGTGCCCAGAGCGGCTGTTCCGTCAATCGGAGTAATCCGGGCAGCTGTCGATACAGTAACCTGTCCCCACAATGGATTAGTAGATACTTCGGCACGTACCGCCTCCGTAAAATCGCCTCCGGCATCGGGCACAGTCACCGTAAGCTGGATAACCCCGGCATCGGAATTCACATCACTGCTGACATTCAAACGCTGTTCTTTCACGATAGGTTCCTGTGTTATGGGATCTTTTTCATCACTGGCCCAACGATAATACAACTGGACCGCACTGATCTCCGCCTCTTCGTATGCGGGCAGATCTTCCCAATCACACGCGCTCACAAGCGGAAGACAAACCAGTAAAAGCACCCATCTAAGGGTTGAGAATGTTATTTTTTTCATATCCTGTTTCTATTTTATAAAGTTAATACAATTATTCCCATCCCGGATTCTGGTCTGACTCATTGATAGCCGAATTGGCCTGAATGACAGATTTAGTAATCGGGAACAAATAAGAACGCACATCGAACCTGCGTGTATCATTAGACAACTGCACATTACCCACATAAGCCGCCGTGCGATCGGTCTTGATCTCAATGAAGGTAGCCGGCTCAGTCAGTTCGTCGATGACACTGCCCGGTGCTTTCCCATCATTGGCCTCTTTACCGTACTTTCCCCACCGGAGTAGACTGAAATACCAATCACCTTCCCAGAACAGTTCCACGCGACGTTCTATTTTATAATCTTCCCAAGCCTCTGCCAAGGTAACTGCTTCGGAAGCGGGCAGCCCTCCATGAGTCACACGAGTCTGGTTCAATACAGCCACAGCTTCCGTCACCTTGTTCAAGCGAAGAAGAGCCTCAGCCTTGTTCAGCAACGAGCGTCCGTAGCGGAACAGAATCTTGTGATAATCCGTATAAACATTGTAGAAAGGACGCGGACTCCATTCTGTATAAATATACTTGCGCATATTATAGTTGGTCAAAGGCACGTGGTCCGAAGCATAACGCTGCGAAGCCCAGCGGCTCATGTTTCCATGCGAATATGTCGTGATGTTCTCACCCAGAAAGACAGAGCCGTCATGTACGATGGAAGCGTCGAAACGCTTGTCGCGATGCTGGTACATCAGGTCGCTGATGCTCATGCCAGGGGTGGTCACCTCGAATGCCTTGAAGTACTCTCCTCCGTCAAACTCCGCCTCTTCCTTGTGGTCTATTTTGGCAATGGCCTCCTCACGGCTCAACGGACGGGTATTATTGACAAACTGGGAAGCCTCGTCCCATCGTACAGCCTTACCGGTTGCCTGGTCTATCACCAGATAATCGTCCACCAGATTCTGGCTGGGAGTATGGTCCAGCCAACATTCAAAAATATCCGAATTCTTGAACAACGGACCGCAATTGGTAATGGACAGGTTGCTGTTCAGCAAGTTGGGAATCAGGTTAATCATGTCGGTACCCTGCACGGTTGTAGCATCTTTGCTCCAATAGTGTGCCAAAATGATTTCGGGAGAAGAGTAGGCACCTTTCTGATTGAACATATCCTCATAATTGGGATCGAGCGAGAATCCCTGCAAGGCATCCACAGCATCGATAGCTTCCTGATACAAACTCTTTCCATTCAACTGCAAAGTAGCGGCATCATCGGTATAAGCGGCAGCGGTCAGACAGACTTCTGAAAGAAATGCATACGCTGCATTGCGGGTCAAACGCCCGCTAACGGCTGTTTCGGGCAAGCCCGGAATGGCTTCACGGATGTCTGTCAGAACATGCTGATAACTCTCCGTAATATCCTTAGTCAGCGGAAGGTTAAACTCGTCTTCCGTGGTCAACACACGATCCACCCAAATGTACCGTCCACCCTTACGTGCCAAATCGTAATAAATCATGGCGCGCATCATCTTGGCTTCGGCCACAAACTGCGTCTTATGAGCATCGGCCAGCTTGGATTCCGCCATCTTCTCGATGATCAGGTTACAGTTACGAATAGCAGTAAACCGGTCGTTCAGCCCCCATCCGTAAGTGTTTTCCATCAGTCCACGCACCTCACCGGGACAAGCAGCACGGCAATTTACCATGTTGTTACTGAATGTTTTATCCCAGGTAGAGAAAGCTTCGTACAGTCCGTAAGCATTTCCATAATTACCAATAACAAACGCATCTACCGTACTTTGTGTATCCCAAACCACTGTTTCGGGAAAACCTTCCGTAGGTTTGGTATCCAAAAAATCACTGCAACTTTGCAAACCGGCAGCTCCCATCATCAAGATAGGTAATATATACTTGTTTTTCATATTGACTTTCATTTCATTTTGAATATTAATGATACTATTAGAAGCCGATGTTCAGACTTACTGTATAAACCCGCGAAATAGGATACGTATATCCGTTACCGCTGGAACCGGATTCCGGATCGAATCCCCACTTCTTGGCAGGACTGAACGTGAGCAGATTATAACCGGCCAAAGAAAGATTACACTTGGTCATCCAGGCTACGTTCTTCAACAACTTGTGCTTGAAGTCATAGCCAATGGACATGTTCTTCAAACGGATATAGCGTGCATCGACCAGCCAGAAATCCGTACCCACGAAGTTGTTGCTGCCGTTGAATCCGGCAGACGCATGCTGACGGGGATAGAGGGAGTTCGTGTTGTCTGGTGCCCAGATGTCTGTCTGGAAGTCATAAATGACAGGCAGATAGTTGCTATTGCCTCCCATCAGGATAGCATCCACATAGATATTATAGTTGGTTGCGCCTTGCCACAGCATGTTGAACGACCATCCCTTGTAGCTCATATCAACATTGATACCGTAGTTAGATCTCGGATTCCTTCCGTTTCCCATGCGATACTGGTCATCACCGTCAATTTTACCGTCACCATTGAAGTCATAGTATTTCAAGTCACCCGCCATCAGGTTAGTGGAACCGTTACGCTTTGGATTGTTCAATACATCCAGATAATCGGTGTAATATCCCAGGTTTTTATAATATGTTCCTGTATAGGCTCCCACCTGCGTTCCGCGCTTATAAGGATTCTTCACACTGGTTTCCGCTTCGTTCGGGTTGATATTCCAGCGGTCGTCATAATAAGTCATATTGGCAGAGATGCCATATTGCAAATCACCGATCCGGTCTTTCCATTGCAATACGAACTCAAAACCGCGGCGAATGCTCTCGCCGTTCGATTTTACCACAGGCAGATTCTTACCCAACGGAGAAGTATATCCCACATTGGAAGGCGTAGCCAAATAACCGGTAGTCACTTTGGCAAAGTAATCTACCGAACCGGAAAGACGACTGTTCAGTGAAGCGAAGTCCACTCCGATATTAAAGTCCTTGGTGGTGTACCAAGTCATATCCGGACTGATCAGCGAACCTTCGGCGAAACTCGGATGCCACTTTTCACCCAAATAGGCGCCGCGAGTATATAAAGTATAAGAAGAAATGTATGCAAAGCGGTCGGCCACATTGTCACCGTTCAGGTCAAGGAAGTCCTGACCGATTTCACCATACGAAGCACGCAACTTGAACTGGTCAAAGATCTTGTCCATGTTCCATTCCTTCCAGAAGTTCTCTTCGGAAACGGCCCATGCCGCAGAACCTGAGAAGAATGCGCCCCAGCGCTCGCCCGACGGGAAGTAGTCACTGCCGTCGTAACGAACATTGGCTTCCACCATATATTTGGCTGCATAATCGTACTTCACACGACCGATCAAGGCAGCGCGACGATACCCCACTCCTTCACTCGACCAGTTCTCTGCCGTATCTACCGGTCCGGAACCTATCTGATCGACGTCGAAGATATATTCTTTGCGCGACAGTCCGGAATTGTCGTAGTCCTGTCCGCTCGCTTCGATACCGAACGTAGCCCCCACTGTATGCACATCTTTAAATGTCCTGAGATAATCGGCAAAGAACTGTGTGTTGAAATTACGATGGTAATAAGTTGCCTTGCTCAGACTGGGTTTGTTGGAAGTAGCCGGATTCCCTTCCCAATCGTAAGTCTGTGCCGATTTGTTCCACGATTTGTTACGGTCATTGGCTATCGTATAGCTTCCCAACGCCTTCAGCGTCAATCCTTCCACCCAAGGTACTGCCCATTCCAAGTTCAGGTTACCCCGTACGGACGATTTGGATTCCTTGTAATAACCGCCCTGATCACTGATATCGACAAGTGCATTGTCCGTCGTACCACTGTAAATCTGTCCGAACGGATTGTACGCGGCTTCCCATGGTTTCTTGTTCTGAATGTGCGACCAGGTGGTGTAATAGCCTCGTCCGCTGGCTGTAGCAGGTTCGTTCAAGTCAACAATGTAAGCATCTACCCCGGCTACCATCTTCAGACCGATATTCTTCAAGTTCGCCTCCAGATTGGTACGGAAGTTATAACGCTGCATGTTATTGGAGTTAGTCCGGTAAATAGATTCCTGATTATAATACCCCAATCCTGTATAAATCTTCATGGTTTCGCCTCCCCCTGTCAGGGTCAGATTATGGCGCATTTCGGGAGCGAACGTACGCATGGTGATATCCTGCCAGTCCACATTGGGATGCCCTTGCGGATCCTGTCCGTTACGGAAAAGGTCCAAATCTTTCTGAGTGTATTGCGGCGCACGTCCATCATACTCCAAACCTCGGTTCACATAACTTGCCGCCGTATAGGCATCAACTTTGTTCTGCAAGTCGGCAGGCTGGCTCAATGTATAGTTAAAACTGTAGTCCACGTTCAGCTTTCCCGTCTTTCCACTCTTTGTGGTTACCATAACAATACCGTTGGCAGCCCGGGCACCATACACAGCCGTTGCAGAAGCATCCTTCAGAATAGACATCTGATCGATGTCCTCCGGATTCAGGTTTTGAAAATCGCGTTCTTCACAAATAATATTATCGATAACATAAAGAGGTGTTCCACCACCACGGATAGAGATGGACGCCTTGGCATTGACACCACCTCCCGACTGGGTAACGATCAATCCCGGTGCACGTCCCGCCAGACTCTGTGTAATATTAGGTACAGGAACCTTGGACAATTCATCGGCCTTCACCTGCGATACGGCCGAAGTGGTCTTACGCTTCGATGTAGTACCATAACCCACTACCACCACTTCATCCAGTTGTTGCGTGTCTTCTTTCAATATAACTTTCAATGGCGAATTGCCCACAGTTACCTTCTGGGTGAGATATCCGATATAAGATATCACCAGTACCTGCCCCTTGCGTGCAGCCAGTTCGAAGTTTCCGTCAAAATCCGTTACTGTTCCCACCATACTTCCTTCGATCAAGATGGAAACACCTATCAAGGTTTCTCCCTGTGCGTCATACACCGTTCCTTTGATTGTATTCTCCTGTAATACAATCGGAAGAGGAGCGCTGTCCAGTGTCTCCGAAGCAGCATTTACTGAAGCCAGACATAGCAGTGAACAGCCTATGCCCACAACTTTAAGACAACTCATGGAATAAGTCATCTTGCGATTCCACAAAAGGTTCATTTTCATACTTAAACATTTTATTAATAGATATTATAGGTTAACAGCAAAAAGGCCGATATTCTAACCGAATATCCTTTTTATAATTTATCAAAAAAAATAGTTCGTCTTTTATTTTACCCAAGTTCCCGGGGAACTGTCGCTGTAGCTATGTCACTGGTTTTCAATATCCCTCTAAAGGGTTGGTAATAGAAGAATCATCGTTGTGGCGTGTATAAATGGGATTTGTTTTTCGGTTTCTATCTATTTTCTACCGAAATCCATCACCGCATATCGCTATAAACCAGCGTTATACAGTGACAGAACTTTCGCCCCCCCAAAAAACGGTCAGTCAGGATGTTCGAAAAATCCGGCTCGTCACCCAGGTGAAGCAACGGAAATTTCCGGATGTTTGCACGATAGCAGCCTATAAGTTAGATAAATACATCACACATCATGTCAGACATTCAATTTGACATCTATGAATCACCGGACATTGGCGGGAAAAAAAAGAAATACCAAGTGAGAAGCACCAACAGACAGAACATCCGTTCGAAAGACCTGATGCACGAGGCATCGCTTTATGCCTCCGTGAGCCGTTCGGACTGGTCGGCAGCCGAAGGCGACGGCCTGCTGACCGAATACTTCAAGGGCCAGCGCAGCATCACCGCAACACAGATGCAGCAAGTGTGCGGCATGCTCCGTTCCACCGCCCACATACCAGTTAAGGGACATTACGGACGTTCTTACACCGCAGGTCACTGGTAATGAATAAGATGTGGTGATAAATAGATGTACCTGTTTTCTACCGGCTACCAAACAAGCGGTGAATAGCCGATGAAAAAACAATATAAATCATTTCAAGGAAGTTCCGTGAAAGTTATCGGTTCCTTCTTTAAATAAGGTGCTATTGATATCTCAAATGTTAAAAATCAAGGTGCATTAAATATATTTTTCAATAGATCCCTTGTATATATTAAAATTGTTATATATTTGTGCTGTTAATTTAAATTTAATTGAAAAGCTTAGTTCCCCGGGAACTTGTCATGTTTATCCCCTTCGACAGATTACCGATAGTTTATCCCTCCCGATAACATATATATGTAGGCTGATGCGTACGTACGTGTAGCCCGATGCATATATACGTGTAGGCTTACGCGTATATACGTGCAGGCTGATGCCACCGTATGTGTAGACCGATGCCTATGGGCACATTGAAAAAAACAGGCAACCCACACTGAATGATGCAAAAAGACCTTGAACTTTTCAAAAAAGGTCGGTGTGTTTTCAAAAAAGATCGGGAAGTTTTTTAAAAACATCACCATCTTTTTTAAAAAGCTCGGCATGTTTTTCATGAAGGGGCAGTTGGGAGTATCCCCTCACTAAACTGGTCATTTCCTCTTTTTCCGTTCATCCTTACATTTTGATTCATACACACTGGTTATCAACCTGTTAAAGATGGCAGCACATCCCCTCATCCTCCCTTCAGCCGCGCTTCCCAAGTCCCTTCACAACCTGCCTTCAGCAATTGTATGTCTACACATCTTTTTAGCCCACCGGTTTCTGTAGGGGCAGACCCGTGTGTCTGCCTGAGAACAGTTCACTTTAAGCCATTGGGCGGACCCATGTGTCCGCCCCTACCGTAAATGAAAGCGTTATAGAAAAAATTAAATCCGGAAGAAATATTACAAATGAAAGGAGGATGAAACGACAATACAGGATGTCCATTCACTACCGGAACCCCTACCAGCAGGGCGTTTCCACGGCCAATGAAAGGAGGAAGGAAGAATCCTTCCTCCGCCACCATGACATCTGCCGTTTTTCTCACCCAATATTTACCACCGGTTTCTTCAGCTTCCACTTCGCGATGAAACTCATACCTTTGAGGGTCAAAACAAAAATGACCCTTCCGAGAAAGTGACAGATGGTAACTACCAAACTTAAAAGAGCCGTATCGCACTCTGTTTCGAGTAATGATACGACTCTTTCTCTTGCTTTTCAGGATGCCCAAGTTGCAGGTTCAAAGTTCTTCTTTGGTTTAACTTAGTTTTGACACCCTCATTAGGCAGCAGCAGGGGACTTTCCCAATGACGTTTATATAACCTCAAAGTTTCCCTCCAAACGGATATCCGCCGATGAAGCTCCAACCATAACTTTGAAACTTCCCGGCTCTACACAGAAGTTCATATTCTTATCCCACAGCCCTAAATCCTGCGGACAAAGTTTAAAACGAACGATTTTTTCCTCTCCTGGTTCCAAAGAGATACGTTCAAAGCCCCTCAGCACTTTCGTGTAGGTAGTGACACTGCTCACTTCGTCACGCAAATAAAGTTGTACCACTTCATCTCCTTTTACCTTGCCCGCATTCTTCACTTTGCAACTTATATTCACTTCGCCCTGTACCCCCTGTTCCTTAGGAGTTATTTGCAAATCACTATACACAAAAGAAGTATAGCTCAGACCATATCCGAAAGGATAAAGTGCACCATAAACCGAAGTGCTTGCCGGAACATCCGAGCCTGGTTTGAAAGGAAAGGCAAAGGGTATTTGTCCTACTGATTTCGGGAAAGTCACAGCCAGCCTTCCACCCGGATTATAGTCTCCAAACAGAGCCTCAGCCACTACCTGTCCGCAAAATTCGCCGGGAAACCAGGCGTGTAATATCGCCGGAACAGTAGCCGCCGCATAATTAATGGTTGCCGCGCGACCGTCAAGTAACACCAGCACTACCGGTGTGCCTGTGCCCATCACAGCTTTCAGCAACTCCTCCTGACGGCCAGGCAGTTCCAAGCTGGTACGCGAGCGGTCTTCCCTTACCGTCAGTTCATTACCGCCCAGCACCATAATGGCAACTTCTGCATTTTGCGCGGCAGCAACCGCCTCATCCATCAGCCTGCTTTCTTCTTCCGTCTTCGGGAAATCAAGGATTTCACTTTCCGGGAAATGCGGGTCTACAATGTCACACCCTTTCCGATAAACCACCTCTGCATCGGGAAGCATTTCCTTTATTCCCTGAAAAACAGTCTTTATCGGTGCATTGGTGGGTCCGTAACGGCAGATGAGCTGCTTTTTCTCTTCGGCATTCGGACCGATAACGGCCACTTTCCGAATCGACTTGGACAAGGGCAGCATCTCTTTCTCATTCTTAAGCAGAACCAATGACTGACGGGCTGCATCAAGTGCCACCGCCTGATGCTCTTTGCTATGTACAATCTTCTCGGCCAGTTTTCCATCACCGCGATACGGATGGTCGAACAGCCCCAACCAAAACTTTACACGAAGAATTTCCGCCACACGCTTGTCCACCGTATCAAAGGAAATCTTTCCATCGGCAATAGCTTTACGCAAAGGAATTACAAACTCATCGGGAGCGGTAAAATTAGTACGCACATTCAGACCGGCATTGACACACTGCGCAATACCGTCTTCGTATGTATCAGCCACCTTATGCTTGCCTGCAACAAACTCCACTGCCTCACTGTCAGAAACCACATAGCCCTTGAATCCCCATTCCTGACGTAAAATTTCGGTCAGGAAATGATAACTTCCACTAATCGGCTCACCGTCATAATCATTATAAGAGCTCATCACACCCAGAGCACCCGCATCCTGAAAAGCCACCCGGAAAGGCTCCAGATAAAGCGTTCTCATTTCGCGCGGCGCCACATGGGGATCGGTACGTGTCTGCCCGTCACGTCCGCCCACAGGAATACTGTAAACGGCAAAATGCTTGGGAGTGGCAACCAAATTATGCTTTTGAAGGGTAGTTACCATTTGTTTACCCAGTTGTCCCACCAGATAGGGATCTTCACCATACGTTTCCACACAGCGTCCCCAGCGGGGGTCTTGCGAAATATCCAAAATGGGAGAATAGATATTGGTATACCCCAAAGCATCGGCTTCCAGCGCCTCCACTTCGGCAATACGCGCAATCAGTTCTTTATTCCAAGTAGCACCTTGTCCACACTGGGCCGGGAAATAAGTGGCACGGTCGTGGCACAGTCCGCGTATCCCTTCATTCGTAAAATCAACCGGAATGCCCAGACGGGTCTCTTCAATGAACCAACGCTGGATGGTATGCTTTGTATCTACATGCTTGGTATAAGGAAAAGCATACTCTGAACGGAACTTGCCAAGACCGTTATGCTCTTCATCAATATTTCCAATACCGTCTTTCCATATTTCGTTTTTCCAACTTTCTTGAGGCAATGCGTCTTTTAGGATGCGTCCCGAACCATAAAGTGTAGCCATCTGGCAAGTTTTCTCATCAAGGGTCATCTGACTCAACAAGTCCTGCACACGATCTTCCAATGAAGCTTTGGGATTTTCATAAATATCCATCACTCCATTCTTATTAAAGTCAATCCAGCCTTTATGATAAATACTTTTTTGAGGAGATGCCGCACTCATCTGAGAGTGAGTACATAAAGCCAACAAGCCTAATAATGCAATTTGGTTTTTCATACGTAAATATTTTTTCATTATTCGATATGCGTGTCTTACTTTCTGCAACAAATCACTTGTTTGCTCCCAACCATGTCCATTTATGCCAAATGCCTTCCAGCGGTCCTTGTTTGTGACTCTTCAACCACCATTTACAGAAATAAACTTGCAAGAAGAAGAGTACAAACCCGATAATCAGACTAAGCGTATAGCCACAATAAGGAGCGAGATACAATCCGAATGGGAAATAAATGATAGCTCCGGCAATGGATTGCCCAATGTAATTACTCAAACTCATTTTTCCATAAAAGCGAAGATTGGACACAAACTTCTTGAAACCTTCCTTTTGATAAAGCAACACAAAAGATGCAACCAGCACTACCGTGAATGCAAACTTCTGCCACATATCGAAAGCCGTTCCTACTGTTCCCTGAACAAGCGGACTGCCACTTGCCATCACCAATTCTTTCAACTGAAACAACGGAGCAAATGCGATGGCAGAGATAATGAGTGCCTTCACCCAAAAACGTGTATTGGCTTCGGAAGAAACAAAAAGCTGCTTACGGCCGATATACAGTCCCATCAGAAACAAGCCGGCAGTCTGCCAAAAGCGACCGGCCCCCAATGCCCAATACAAGCTGGCTTTCTGTCCCAAAGTGATATTCCCCCATATAAACTCTCCAAAGTTTCCTTCTTTCGTATAAGCTGCCACTTCCTGATACATCGGTCCTACTCCCAAATCGGGCAACGTATGCGAAGGGTCGAACAGACTGACTATATAATGATACCACTCTACGGGTTGCAAAAGGAACAGGATAGCCGTAAGCAAAATGGCACAATCACTCCACTTGCGCACCACAAACAATACGACACCCACTACAACAAACAGCAACAGGACATCTCCTGCCGGAAAAAAAGCAGCATTAACAGTAGCAAAAACGGCTAATAAGACTAGACGCCAAAGGAAGCGATAGCCAAAATCCTTCCCTTTCCGTTGCTGGTTGGCCGACTGAATATAGAATGTAAACCCGAACAGCAAAGCAAAAATAGCATAAGCTTTTCCGGCAAACAAAGAAAAAGTAATGTTAAAGACTCCGTCATTCAGAATATTCAGCCATCCGGGGTCTCCTGTAGGATAAACCGGAAAGATAAAATGTTCCAAGTTATGTACTAGAAGAATTGCCATCACAGCAAATCCCCTCAAAGCATCTACCACCTCAATACGCGGCAGTTTTTCTGATAATTGTTTTTCCATGAAATAGTTATTGTTATTTATTTAAAATTCGTTTTACCAAGCGGTTGGCCGGTTTCTCAAAATAATAATAAGAAAGCAGGCTCAATGCGATAGTAACTGCAAAGATAAGCGGGATACTGATATACAGGCTGATGTGCCAATCGTATGTTTGCGCCAATTCCACATAAGCCAGTATAACCCACAAATGAATCAGATAAAAGCTGTAACTGATATCACCGCCGACAACCAGATATTTATTGGATAGAATGCGGGAAAGGAACCCTTTCTGCAAAGAGAATACCAACAGAACCAACGAAATCGGAATCCAATAATAACAGGAATAACGGTATACCTTGGGAACCAAGTCCTCCGAAACCATATAGAACAGCAGGAAGATACATACCGCCCCGACTTCGAGCAATGACGCTGTAGAAAAAGACAACTGTTTGGAACGGCACCACCCATAAGCCCGATAAAGCAACATACCCACCAGAAAATCAGGGAATCGGGCCAGTGGATTCACATACCAATAACCACGGATATTCGCCTCATCCGTCAGTGACATCAGCGTAGGAACCACCACGGCACAAACTAACAAGACTCCCACCAACCGCTGCTTTTTATAAAATAACAGGGCCAAAAACGGAAACAAGAGATAAAACAACTGTTCGCATCCCAAACTCCACGAAGGACTACCGAAATAAAAAAAGTAATCCATCCGAGGAACAAAAGGATGCAAAAGGAACAGCGCAGGAATAAAATGCCTCAATCCTTCCCCCCAACCCATCGGATGCAACAGATTACCTATCACGGCCACTCCCAATAAGGTCGCTATATGCAATGGATAGATACGGGCAATTCGTGCCACCCAAAACTGACGTTTCGACACTTTCCGCTCCACCAGCTTCTGCTGATAATTATAAGCGATAATAAAGCCGCTCAATATAAAGAAGAAACTCACGCCCACAAACCCCTCTTTATAGAAATGAGTTGAAAAGATGGAATCAACGACATAACAATGCGCCCCGAAAACCATCAGCGCAAAAAAGAGCCGTAAGGAAGTTAATGTATTAATCATAGTAGCATTCTTTTCTCACATGTAAGCGTGCAAATATAGCGAATTTATATGGGTTATCTCTATTTACGCTAATTGTTTCGTTGCAGAATTACGAGACTAAGTCTGTTTATGGCATGTCTATGCCTTTCTATCACAGCACAGAATCTGACACAAACCATCAGAGGCATAGTGACCGACAAGGCATCCGCCACCCCTATCGCCTATGCCACCATCCAGGTAGAAGATACCCCTACAAAGGAACTGTTACAGACAATCGGGATATCTTTTTCGAAGAATTTGTGACAAGGAAACGAAAAAAGAATCCATAAACACAAAATAACGCTTAACAGATTCTTAACTAACGTTCAGAATGACAGACTATAGACAATATCATCAGCGTTCTGACAGCCCTTACCAAAAACTGGATATTAAAAAGAGGGACTTGAATTCACTCTCTTCGACAAAGTCCTGTGAATGGGAGTTTACAAACATATCTATCTCAAACTGAATAAAGAAAAGGAGTAAAACCCGGCAGTATGTAAAATTTAACAATTTACTTAAACACCAAAACTATTATTTTCCTACATTTGTTATCAGTGAAACTTTAAATACGAAAGAACATGAAAGCAAATCCTGTATTTAGTTTGTACATCCCTACCAAACTGATATTCGGTTGTGGGGAAATCAATAAGTTATCAAGTGAAAAATTACCGGGTAAGAAAGCATTGGTTGTTATTTCTGCGGGCACTTCCATGCGAAAATATGGATATCTGCAAAAAGTACTCGCCCAACTGAGATTGAATCATGTAGAGACGGTAGTTTACGATAAAATACTTCCCAACCCAATCAAAGAACATGTAATGGAAGCAGCTGCCATCTGTCGCGAAGAAAGATGTGACTTTGTGGTCGGACTGGGAGGAGGAAGTTCTATTGACTCCGCCAAGAGTATCGCTGTAATGGCATGCAATGACGGTGATTATTGGGATTACGTTTCAGGAGGGACAGGTAAAGGACGCCCCATCAGCAAGGCTCTACCTATTATAGCCATTCCCACAACAGCGGGCACGGGCACCGAAATGGATCCGTGGACAGTAATCACCCATGAAACAGCACAAGAGAAAATAGGTTTCGGTTCTCCCCTCACCTATCCTACCCTTTCCATTGTAGACCCTGAATTAATGATATCCATCCCACCCAAGCTTACTGCCTTTCAAGGGTTTGATGCTTTTTTCCACGCTGCCGAAGGTTTCATTGCCAACTGTGCGACTCCTATCAGTGACCTATATGCATTGGAAGCTATCCGCTTATTATACAAATACTTGCCGGTAGCCGTAGCCGACGGCCAAAACCTGAAAGCACGCGCCAAGGTTGCCTGGGCAAGCACACTGGCCGGAATGGTAGAATCCACCTCCAGCTGCACTTCCGAACATTCGCTGGAACATGCCATGAGTGCCTACTATCCGCAACTTCCTCACGGAGCCGGACTGATAGCACTTTCTGAAGCCTACTTTGAAACTTTCCGCCACGACTGCACCAAACGTTACATGAAGATGGCCGAAGTGATGACCGAAAAGAAGAGTAATCGTGCATCCGATTTCATCGACGCACTGATAACAATGCAAAAAGAATGTGGCGTGAACCACTTAAAATTAAGTGAGTATGGCATCCGGCCCGATGATTTCCCTAGAATATTGCAGAACGCACGCGACACGATGGGAGGCTTGTTCACACTTGATCCGCGTCCCATAACCGACGATGAGATACTGGAAATATTAGAAAAGTCTTATAGATAATATATAAGAAGAGGTCGAAACCCTCATAAGCTAAAAGTCACCCTCGCCACAAGTAGTTGTAGCGAGGGTGATTTCGATAAAAGGAGAGTTTTGACACATTTACTTCTTCCATTATATTTATATTCTTCTACATTCTCCAGGTTCAAGGAACCTCATATATAGACCACACGCGCCTACCTCTCTCCCTCTCTTTATCTCCCAATTTCCCATTATCCAGAGGAAGCTCATGCCACGACATTTTAATCATTTACTAAGTTCTTTTAGAACTCTGCAATAATTTGTATTTAGGTTTACGCTGCAAATATATTATATTATTTATTAATGCAAACATATTTAAGAAATTATTTTTAATATATACCCAATATTTTATCAATATTGAGCACATATCATCTCTAAATCTTATATAAATAATCTTATTCGGCTGTAGATAGATAAAATATTATCCACCGATATTCGCATAATTAGGTAGAATTATGGTAGATACAAAAGCCATATTACACCTATATATATACTCCATCAAATGGTATACAGGTCTTGTGGCAATGTTGCAGAGTTCTAAAAGAACTTAATTAGAAAATAATTTCTTGCTATAATAAACACTAATAAAAAAAATCACAGCTATGTTAAAAAGGCTAAAGTCAGTCAGTACGTTGCTGTTCTTAATGGGCGTCTCTACAGGAACAGCTTACGCGGTTGCCGAACCCGGTATAACCGACGTGAAAATCACACAACAAAATGGCTCTTGTACCGGTATTGTGAAAGACACCACAGGTGAAACCGTTATTGGTGCATCTGTAGTAGTAAAAGGTACAACGAACGGAACAATCACCGGCATTGATGGTGACTTCTCTCTGAGTAACGTGAAGAAAGGGGATATCATCCAGATTTCTTTCGTTGGATATAAAACGGTAGAAGTAAAATGGAATGGCCAGCCCCTAAACGTTACATTAAAAGACGATACAGAAATGCTGGGAGAGGTTGTGGTTACCGGTTATGGTGGTCAACAATTGCGCACCAAAGTAACGAACTCAATTTCTAAAGTAAAACAGGAAAGTTTGAACGTAGGTATGCACTCCAATCCTGCACAAGCATTGTCTGGTGCCGTAGCCGGCTTGAAGGTTATCCAGTCATCAGGTAGTCCCGGTGCAACTCCTACCATTATTTTGCGTGGTGGTACCAACTTGGATGGAACCGGTTCTCCACTTGTTATAGTAGACGGACAGCTCAGAGACTCTATGAGTGACATCAACCCTGAAGACATTGAGTCTATGGATGTATTAAAGGATGCCGGTGCTACTGCACTTTACGGTGCACGTGCCAGTAACGGTGTAATCCTTATTACCACCAAAAGAGGTAAAGCTGGTTTCCGCGAAATTAATTTCAAGGCCAAATTAGGTTTGAGCTATGCACGCACTCCCTATGAATTTTTGGAAGCAGGCGAATATATTAAAGCGATGCGTAAAGCACACTGGGATGCCGGACACTTATTCCAAGACAAAGAAGGAAAGACTAAAACTTACTGGACAGGTTATGAAAACTACCTGAATGGTAAGCAACCTTTCGGTACCGGAAACAATCTGGATCAGGATATTTACAGTACTCAGTTCTTAAACGAGGACAACAAATATCTGTTAGGTAGAGGATGGCAGACAGTGACAGACCCTATTACCGGCAAAGAAATTTTATACAAGAATACAGATGTAGATAAATATAACCTGAATGATCCCGCATTCTCACAGGACTACAACATCAATATGTCCGGTGGTAATGACCGTGGTACCTACTACGCCGGTTTGGGATACAACCGTCAGGAAGGTGTTCCCGTTAATACATTCTACGAACGCTATTCATTCATTACCAATGCCAGTTATAAAATCGCAGACTGGCTTACTTCCACTTCGTCACTGAACTATAACCGTGCCAACTGGAAGAACATGCCCGGTTCCAATGGTTCAGAGTTAAACTATTTCGGACGAGTACGCTCACTTCCTCCTACAGTTCTTTTCGAGGATGAAGAAGGCAACATGAAACTAGGTCCGGGTACCGCCGACGGTAATCAAATGTATCAACCCGACCAATGGTGGAATGATAATCAGAGCGATAAGTTCACAATGAGCCAATCCTTCAAGATTGATTTCCTAAAAAATCTGTCATTAACAGCCAACATGAACTGGTATTACTCTGAAACATATCAGGAAAGCTTCACAAAGGATTATGAAAATACTCCCGGAAACTTTGTGCGCACAAGATCGGCTACAGCTTATTATGACCGCGATTTCCGCCAAACTTACAATGCCGTGTTGAACTATAACGAAACCTTCTTCCGCGACCATCATGTAGAAGTGATGTTGGGTATGGAATACTACAACAAGTACAAACGCGGATTTGAGGCAAAAGGTCAAGGCGCACCTACCGATGACCTTCCTGACCTGTCACTGACCGATAAGGGCGAAGGCAAGCGTACTATCAATTCATGGCACGAAAAGCAACGTATCCTGTCATTCTTCGGACGCTTAAATTATGATTTTAAGGACAAATACCTATTGTCATTCGTCTTCCGCCGCGATGGTTACTCTTCTCTGTTGGGCGACAACCGTTGGGGATTCTTCCCCGGAGTATCTGCCGGATGGATTTTCGGACGTGAAGACTTCATTAAAGACGCTATTCCCGTAATGTCATTCGGTAAATTGCGTGCCAGCTACGGTATCAACGGTAATGCATCAGGTATTGGTGCCTATACCCTGCAGGGAAGCTACGGTTCAAGCAATAGCAGCGGTTCATTCAACTATAACGGAAATACGTCTTATCTGATTACAGAACTTCCCAACCCGAACCTGAGATGGGAAAAGACTGCCACCTTTGAAGTAGGTGCGGACATGAGTTTCTTTGCCAACCGACTGAACACTAACCTGACATACTACAACCGACTGACATCGGACAAATATGCAGCGCTAAGCTTCCCCACCTCTACCGGTTTCTCATCCGTAACAAACAACAACGGTGAGTTCCGTAACCAAGGTATTGAAATAGAACTTTCAGGAAAAATTATCGACAACAAGGACTGGACATGGAGTGCATCGGGAAATATCGCATTCAATAAGAATAAAATCGTTTCGTTACCGGACAATGGCATGGAAAGAAACCGTATCAATGCATTCCAAGTATATACCGGAAACGGAGATGAGAAAAAATGGGTAGGCGGACAGCAAGAAGGTCAGGAACCGGGTATGCTTTATTTATACCAAGCGGATGGCATTTACCGTTCATACGATGAAATCCCGGGTAACTTGGTAAGAAAATATGGTTCCAGAACCTACTATGGCCCTGAAGCATGGAACAAACTAACAGCTGACCAACAGAATGCTACCACAAACTTCCCCATCCAACCGGGTGACACGAAGTTCCATGACGTGAATAAAGACGGCGTAATCGATGAATTCGATAAAGTAAAAGTAGGAGCTACCTCTCCACGCTGGACCGGCGGTTTCAACACTACCCTCAGATGGAAAAACTTCCAACTATACGGACGCTTTGACTATGCCCTAGGCTTCTGGTTGTATGAAAACAGTGGATCACAAAGTACCACTCCATGGTTCATGGGATGTTACCAAGGAACCTACAATACCCCCACAATGTACTATGACACTTGGTCAGAAAGCAATCCGAACGCCAAATACCCGCGTTACCTGTTTGCCGACCAAAACGGAAAGAACAACTACATCGCATCTACCATGTTTGCATACAGAGGTGACTACCTGGCTATCCGCGAAATCTCACTGAGCTATTCATTGCCTGAGTCTGTAGCCAAAATGTTGAAGATGCAACGCGCCGAAGTCTCTATTACAGGACAGAACCTGGGTTACATCACCGGTGCGAAAAACGTAGGTTCTCCCGAAGCCAACCCGAAAGACAACGGTGCAGTCGGACAAGGCTATTCATTGCCGCGTACCATTTTGTTTGGGGTTAACTTAACATTCTAATCTAATAAATAAAAAAGACTACAATTATGAGAAATAAAATATTAAAATTAGCATTTCGCTTCAGTGCATTCGCTTTTGCTGTCGGCATGACAGGTTGCGATGCTTTGGACTTGGCTCCCATTGACACTTACGGAAGCGGTAACTTCTGGACAAGAAAAGAACATGTGATTGCTTATATGGACGGAATACACAAAAACTTCCGTGACCAAATATTCCAGCAGCAATATGTATTGGGCGAAGCACGCGGTGGAACCAGCATTCCTGATGTAGCCGTAGACGGAACTTCAGTTTCTTATCAAGGTATCGTAAATCAGGCCCTGAATGCCGAATCTCCGGGAATCACAAACTTCGGTAACATATATGGATGCATTGCCAATATAAATATCATGTTGCAGAAGACACTGGAAGCCGATTATATGACCGAAGAAGAAAAAGCCTATTATCTGGGACAAGCTTACGGCCTGCGCGCTTTCTATTACTTCGGACTGTATCGCACTTATGGTACTTTGCCTCTGCGCTTAGATCCGAACCCGGTAGTAAACGGTGATTTCAACCCGAACAACCTTTATATGAAGCGTTCTGCCGGTTCTGAAGTCATGAAACAAATCAAAGCAGACTTAAAAGCTTCACTTGACCACTTTGGAAATAACAACTCTTTCGATCCCAATAACCGAAAGAATTTAAAAGGCTATTGGTCAAAAGCCGCTACTGAATATTTGGCTGCCGAAGTTTACTTATGGAATGCCAAAGTCTCAGTAGATGACAATACAGCAAACAATGCAGACTTAAGTGTAGCCAAGAATCACCTGCAAAGTCTGATGAACAATTATGGTCTCGCCTTACAATCAAACTACGAGGACGTGTTCAGCGTAAACAATAAAGGTAATGATGAAGTTATTTTTGCCGTAAGATATATGGAAGGAGAAGCATCCAACCCATTTACGGCCTTCATATACAACTATCAGACCGGGGCATTCAAAACTGTAGGTTTCAATGACGAAAACGGAAAGCCTATGGGCGATACGCTGAAAGTCAGCACCACCGGTATGCAACGCATAGAATATCTGCCGGAATTCTACCTGTCTTATGACAAGACAGACAGTCGCCGTGATGCAACATTCCTAGGAGCCTATTCACGTAAGGACAACTCATTGGCAGGTACAGTGTACAAGAAAATAATGGGACACTTCGATGAATCCATCAACCGTTATATTTGGGATGCTGATGTCATTGCTTATCGTTTGGCCGGTGTATACCTGATGATGGCCGAAGTAGCAAATATGGAAGGCGGAGATGTAGCTACCTATATAAACAAGATACGCGAACGTGCTTACGGCAAAAATTGGGATGCGGCTAAATATGGCTACACCAACGGTAGTTTTACAGAAAACGAACTGGCTATCCTACATGAAAAAGATAAAGAGATGTTAGGTGAAGGCCAACGCTGGTATGACCTGAAACGTATGACATTAACCAAAGGAGGCAAACATCTGGTATTCTGTCCTGAAGGAAGTAAAGATGGCAAGAAGGCAATCTTAACCGAAGCAGAGGCTTACAAATTATACTGGCCGATAGAAACCAATATGATTACCAAAGATCCGGAATTGACTCAAACACCGGGATATAAATAATTAAAAGACATCTGTATTACAGATATAGTCGATTTTAACATTGATTTTGGAAGAGGATGCCCGGGAGGGTGTCCTCTTTAATTTTCTATGGTAAATTCACCACAATTCATTTCCAATTTATTATCTTAGCCTCAAAATGATAACCTCATACAATCTAATCATGCAGAAAACAAAACTTAAAATGAAGAAATGGGCAGTTCTCCTCATCGTCTGCCTGTCATCGTCAATGCTATTTGCGCAAACAACATTTTCTCCGGAAAAACATAAAACCGTTTGTTCCGAACGAAATGACGGACGTTATCTCAGCACCTACGGAGTAGTACATGCCATGCTCAAAGATACTAAACCACTCTATGCATTCCGGCATGACTTCACCCGGCAAGAATTTGCCGAATGGCAAAAAGGAGTACGGACAGCCATGATAGAAATCATGCATCATCCCCACATCACCGATCAACCGGTGCCTGTCTGTATAGAGAAAATACAGAAAGATGGTTATCGGCAAGAAAAATGGGAATTCTACCCACTGCCTCACTGTGTTTCTACTTTTTATATACTGATTCCCGACAAGGCCCAAAGTCCCGGTCCTGCCGTACTATGCATCCCCGGCTCGGGTATGACGAAAGAAAACCTCATCGGAGAAGTCTCTGCCAGCAATATGCGGGCGGCCATGGCTTTAAATATTGCAAAACAAGGATACATCGCAGTGGCTGTAGACAATGCGGCGGCAGGAGAGGCAGCCGACCTGGAACCGTTGGCCGGAACAAGTTATGATTATGACACTCCGTCACGCATTTTGCTGGAATTGGGATGGAGCTATTTGGGTTATACTTCTTTTCTAAATAAACAGGTGCTGGAATGGATGAAATGCCAACCCTTCATACGCCAAGACCGTATTGTTGTCAGTGGATTTTCTTTGGGCACTGAACCTCTAATGGTATTGGGCGTCATGGATCCTTCCATTTACGCTTTCGTCTACAATGACTTTTTATGCCAAACACAGGAACGAGCCACTGTAATGACAGAACCGGATCAAAGGGGACGCCGTCCTTTCCCCAATTCCATCCGCCATTTAATACCCGACTTCTGGAAATACTTCAACTTTCCTGATATAGTGGCCTCGCTTGCTCCTCGCCCCATCATTCTGACGGAAGGCGGACTGGACAGAGACTTCAATTTAGTAAAACGAGCCTATGAGATAAGCGGACACCCGGAAAACATTGAAACACACCATTATCAGAAATATGCAGCACCCGAGACACGTAATCCTGCCAAAAACTTGCCTGAAGGACTCGGCAGAACCTCTTTCTATGACTCCGTAAATGTAGACGGACCGAACCATTACTTCAAAAATGAATTTGTGCTGCCATGGCTGGATAAAGTCTTGGCCGAATAGCTCTTTCAAGTGACAATAAAAAAGCCGCAACTTCGTTTCCCAACGTTGCTGCGGCTTTCAACCTTATTAAGTCTAATATTATTTCTTCAGTATCTCTTCGCAAAGCGTATAGCTGCGAATCATCATTCTGGGAATATGGAACGGCCCTTTAAAGATATTACCCTTAGCCGGCTGTGCCACTGTTCCGTCACGATGCAGATAACCATACCATTCGCCATATTCATTATCAGGGAAGTGGGCATAAGTCCAGTCGCTGATTTGCTTATGCATCTCCAGATATTTTTCATTGCCTGTAGCCTGATAAGCATACAGAGTAGCAATAACAGCTTCTGTCTGCGGCCACCAGAACTTCATATCCTGAGAATAATCCTGAGGAGGCAGATTCTTGCAATCACGGAAATTAATGATACCGCCATATTCCTTGTCCCATCCCCAGTCCCAAGACCAGTCAAGGATTGTCAATGCCATATCAACCAATTCTTTATCCCAGTTGCGATACTTAGCCTCTTCCAAAATAAACCAGGCTGTCTCAATGCAGTGTCCCGGATTGATGGTACGGCCGTTGATAGAATCGATAAATTCTCCGTCAGGACCTACCATTTCAAGCAATGCCTTAAACTCCGGATGCATGAAATAAGTACGTAATGCCTTGATGGAACGGTCGATTTGTTCTGTCAGCACCGGATCATTGATAGCTGCGCGGATGCGCGAAGCAGTATTTACCAGAATCATTGTGATGGAATGTCCTTGCGATTTCAACGTATCCAGATACTTCGGTTCCAATATGCCCGGAGTATTGAGGAAGTGCATGATGCGCTTGAACAGCTCCAATGCTTTCTCGGCATAGGTACGGTCTCCCGATGCAATAGAATATTCCGACATGGCAATGGCGGCAAAGCCTTCCGAGAAGACATAACGGCGTTTACGCAGCGGAGTGCCATCTTCCATTACTTCAAAATACATACGTCCGTCGGCATCAAAACAATGCGCCTCGATAAAATCGATGCAACTTTTTGAAGCTGCCAGCCATTCGGGATTCTTCTCTATATTATTGTAGGCATAGGCTGCGATAAAGCCGAAACGTCCCTGAAACCATACCGACTTGGTGGTATCCATCAGACTTCCGTCACGGTTCAGGCAGGTATATACACCACCATGCTTGCGGTCAAGACCGTTTTCCAACCAGAACGGAAGAATGTTTTCAGTCAAATCTCTTTTATAGCATTCTGCCCAGTTCGACAAATATTCATTTACATTCATAAGAGCAAATGTTTTATTTAGAATTTGTTACATCTTTCAAAGAAGTTGATTGCTTCCAATTCTTTCTTCATGGCAGCTTCTTCTTCATCGGTCATATTCTGGAATGGAGTGCGGTTCTTACCCAAATCCAGACCAATCAGTTTCATAATACGTTTACCACCGACAATATTACCGCGATAATGGCAGATAACATTGATTACTTCCTGTGCAAAGTTCTGACGTTCGCGGGCCAGTTCCAAGTCTCCGGCTTTCCATGCTTCGATGATGCCTACCAATTCTTTGCCGTTGTAGTTTGTTGTTCCGCCGATACCGCCCTGAGCACCGCCCATAGCAAGACAAGGAAGAATTGTTTCGTCCTGTCCGTGAAGCATATCGAACTTACCGTTCTTGTAAAGACGGCACTGGTTATATTCATACATACTTTCGAAGGTATATTTGATACCGGCAAAGTTTGGAATGCGTCCGTCCACAGCTTCAAGGAAAGCTACCATCGGCAAGAAAGCGCCGTTAAACGCAGGAATGTGATAGAAATAGAAAGGAAGTTCGGGTGCACCGCAAGCGATTTCTTCGCAATATTTCACCAACTCTTCAATACGGCCTACTTTCGGGAAGGGAGGAGCCATGGCACCAATACCCCACGCACCAATCTTTTGGGCATGTTCAGCCAAACGTTTGCTGGACTTCACACAAGTGCTACCCACGTGTACGATAACTTTAAAACCTTGAGGAGCAACTTCCACCCAACGTTCTGCCAATTTCATACGTTCGTCTTCGGTCAGCATATAACCTTCACCGGAAGAACCATTGATAAATACTCCCTGAAGGCCATTCTTTACCAGCAGTTGGCAATAGGCTTCAATCGGTTCATAATTCACTTCTCCGTTTTCATAAAACGGGGTAAAAGGTGCGTCAATAAGTCCAATAATCTTTTCCATAACTATTTCTTTTAGAGTTTTACTTTTCCTATTAATTTTCTGATTTTTCCTTCACCGATGACCGGAGCATGCGGGTCTTCGGGATAAACAATGGCAAACTCACCGGGCTGTAAGGTGGCAAACAAGGTGGGTCTGTCACTATAAAGTGCACAATCTCCCTCCTTTTGATAAGCCTGAGCCTGATGTTCCAATGTTTCAATAGCCTTCCAACCGATAGTTTCCTGACCCGTCAAAAGAATATGCACATCAATGTAATCACGGTGCATTTCCAGCACTTGCTTGTCGGCTGGAACACATTCGGGATTTACATTATTAATAAATAAGTTATCGCCGTCCAGTTCAATGCGTCCCAAAGGAGCATTCAGCAAGTCATGCGTCTTTACATAATCAAATAATTGTTTGAACAACGGATGAAGACTTTCTATCCGTGAACTGTTCTCTAATCTTGAAACTATCATTGTTGTCTTAATGTATAATTTAATCTACCATATTATCTGTCTTCGGACGCAGGAAGAATAGCTGGAGAGCCAAAGCAACCAGAACGATGACGCTCAGCATGGCAAAGCCCTGTCCCAATCCGCCTCCGTCAGTCCATTTGCCTAAAAGTTCCGTTACGGCTGCACCGGCAAACACACCTGTCATGTTCATAATTCCATAAGCGGTTCCACGATGTTTGTCTGATACAAACTGACACAGAATCGGCATATTGTTGGCATCGAAGATACCATAACCTACTCCAAAGAGTAATCCGGCTCCCACCACACTCACAAAGCTGTGTCCGAAGCCCAGCAACAGCAAGGAAGGAACCGTCAGTCCCAAACCGATGGCACCGGTATAAACACGTCCGCGGATATTCTTCTGTACCCATTTATCCGACAAGACACCACCCACAATAACACCGATAAACGATGACAGGGCAATGGTTATAGTAGAAATCGGGCCTGCCTCAGCCATTGGAATATTCAGACTTTCGGAGAATAATGTCGGAAGCCAATTCTTGGTTGCCCATCCCGGCAAACTGGGAGCTGCAAAATAGAACAGGATAATCCAGAAAGCCCAATTGGACAGTACAACTGCCAATCCGCTGAAGACAGAGCCTTTCTTGCGAGGCGTTTCCTTTGCAAGTTTCTCTATTTTTATATGAGTAGGATTTTCGTGCAGGAACAGCACCAATACCAGCGCATAGATAATACCTACAATACCAAACCAATGGAAGGTAAGCTGCCAGGAGAAAGCGGCCGCCACTGTTGCGCCAAAACCTCCGATGGCCTGTCCGGTGTACAGACCGGTCATGTGGATACCGATAGCAAGCGAACGTGATTTGTCCTGATGCCAGTCGGCAATCAGCGAAAGTGCTGAAGGAATATATAGAGCCTCACTCACTCCCATGGTGGCACGCAGCCAGTAAAGTTCATGGAAATCAGTCGCATAACCCATCAAATAAGTCACGGCAGACCATACAAAAAGGCTACCGACGATTAACCATTTACGACTCACCCGGTCGGCAATAATGCCGGCTACCGGACTCATAAAACCGTAAATCCACAAAAATACAGCCATCAAAGCTCCAAAAGCCTCAGCCTTATTGAGCTCCACAATGTCCACTTTCATTGCTTCCTGCATTGTAGAAAGCATCTGGCGGTCCATGTAGTTGAGAAGTGCTACAACCCACAAAAGACCTACCACCACCCAAGGATAGATTTTCTTGTTTTTCATTTATATTAAATCAATTCGACTTCGCAAATATAAGAACTTAATTTAATAACACAAATAGATTTAATGAAATATTTTATGATATAACGATTATTTTTTAAACAGAAGGTATAATTAAAACAAAGATGCTGTTATTGAAGCCTTCTTTAAGACAAGGTAAGTATAAATCATTAAATTTCTATGCGGGAAGGGAAAGAAAAAGAAGACCGGCATCATGCGAAGCAATAACAACGTCCTCTTCACAAAGGTATAAAAAAATAATTCGGCGAGCTATTATATTAATAAATCACCGAATAATTCATAAATTAATTTATTATATCGAAGAAGGGGGTTACTTCTTTGCCAACTCGTCCATTGTCTTGCCCTCGTAAGCACAAATCGCCTGCTTATAATCCTTAGCTATCTGCTTCGGCTCTTTGGTTGCAATATCATAGCCCACCATCACTGTGCGGCACTCGCATTTCACTTCCTGCGTATCCGTCGCCACGGCACGTTGCAGCAATGTGAAACTTTTATGCCCCAACTGGACAACAGCCGTTTCTATTATCAAATGGTCTGAAAAGAATACAGGTGCATAGAAATTGGCATTGATATTCGCTACCACAATTGCCATCTTATGCCAGTCTGCGCTCCCCAACACATCTTTTATATAAGTCGTCTTTGCCAAATCGTATAAAGAAAAGTAGACTGAATTGTTCATGTGTCCGAACTGGTCTACGTCACTAAACCGTATTTGTACCGGCATCGTATGCCTGAATTTTATTTCCTCTCCCATAGTTATGCTTATTAATTTCATTCAAATATAATACTTTTCCTAATAAAAGAACACTAAATAAGAGATTATTCTTACTTTTGCGTTCAATTTACTTAAAGTAAAACCATTAACTTAAAGAATAGACATGGATAAGAAGTTTAGCAAATCCACCCTTTGCGTACAAGGAGGATGGCAGCCGAAGAAAGGGGAACCGCGCGTTTTGCCCATTTATCAAAGTACAACTTTCAAGTATGATACCAGCGAACAGATGGCTCGTTTATTCGACCTTGAAGATACGGGCTATTTCTATACCCGCTTGCAAAACCCTACCAATGACGCAGTGGCAGCAAAAATTGCCGCATTGGAAGGTGGCGTGGGGGCCATGCTTACTTCATCGGGACAGGCTGCTAATTTCTATGCCATTTTTAATATCTGCCAGGCAGGTGACCATTTCGTGTGCTCGTCTACCATCTACGGCGGTACTTTCAACCTTTTCGGAGTTACATTGAAGAAACTCGGCATCGAATGCACTTTTGTCAATGCCGATGCGCCCGAAGAAGAAATTGACAAGGCTTTCCGCCCGAACACCAAAGCATTGTTCGGAGAAACCATCTCAAACCCCAGCATCGATGTACTTGACATTGAGAAGTTTGCACGCATTGCCCACAAGCATGGTGTACCTCTGATTGTCGACAATACTTTCGCCACTCCCATCAACTGCCGCCCGTTTGAATGGGGAGCCGACATTGTGACTCACTCTACCACCAAATATATGGACGGACACGCCACCAGTGTAGGCGGAGCCATCGTAGACAGCGGTAATTTCGACTGGGAAGCGCACGCTGACAAATTCCCCGGACTGACGCAGCCGGACGAGTCTTACCACGGATTGACTTACACCAAGGCATTCGGCAAAATGGCCTATATGACCAAAGCTACCGCACAACTGATGCGTGACCTCGGTTCCATTCAGTCACCACAAAATGCGTTCCTGCTGAATCTGGGACTTGAAACACTCCATCTGCGCGTGCCTCGTCACTGTGAGAATGCACAAAAAGTTGCCGAGTGGCTGGAAGCCAATCCACAGGTGAAATGGGTGAACTATTGTGGCCTGAAGAGCAGCAAATATTATGAACTGGCACAGAAATATATGCCGAACGGCTCTTGCGGCGTTATCGCTTTCGGACTGAACGGTAGCCGCGAAGAGGCCATCAAATTTATGGACGCACTGAAACTGGCCTGCATCGTGACTCATGTGGCAGATGCCCGCACGTGTGTGCTCCACCCTGCCAGTCATACACACCGCCAGTTGACGGACGAGCAGTTGATGGAAGCCGGAGTTGCACCCGACTTAATCCGCCTGTCGGTAGGTATCGAAGATGCCAACGACATCATCGCTGATTTGGAACAGGCCTTGGAACATATTAAATAAGACAAGCTATGTCAGTCAGACGGGTTGTCATCATCGGAGCCACCTCGGGCATCGGGCTGGAAGTAGCCAAAGGCTACCTGAAAGCCGGATGGCAGGTAGGCATAGCCGGACGCAGGGAAGAGGAACTGGAAAAACTCCTCCTGACTGCTCCCGGACAGGTGTGCGCCCAAGCCTTGGACGTCACCCGCGAAGATGCGCCCCATTTGCTGCAACGACTGATAGATAAGCTGGGAGGAATGGATTTATTCTTGCTGAGCTCAGGCATCGGCAAACAAAATCTCTCTCTGACACCGGATATCGAACTACAGACTGCCGCCACCAATGTGGAGGGTTTCATCCGCATGGTGACGGCAGCCTATCATTATTTTGAACAACAAGGATACGGACATTTGGCAGTAATCAGTTCCATTGCCGGAACCAAAGGGCTGGGTTCGGCTCCCGCTTATTCTGCCACCAAACGTTTTCAGAATACTTACATCGAGGCCCTCGACCAATTGGCACACATGAACCGGCTACCCATTGTCTTCACCGACATCCGCCCCGGATTTGTAGCCACCCCGCTACTGAAAGACGACAAATACCCTCTGCTGATGAACGTTTCCAAAGTAGCCGCACACATCATCAGTGCACTCAACAAAAAGAAACGAACCGTCATCATCGACCGGCGCTATCAAGTACTGGTATTCTTCTGGAGACTCATTCCCAAATGGTTATGGGTGCGTCTTCCTGTCCGCAACTAAGAACAACCCATATCCCCCCGATTATTTTTTCCCCATCTGAAAGAAAAAAACACTTTTCTTTGTAACAACATTCTTTCTGCTTCCGTCTATCTAAATGAAAGCGCTTTTAAAAGATTACCTAAAGTATAAACATAAACAAAATAAGACCATGAAAAAGTACATATTGGCATTAGCATTATTATTTATCTGCCACATCGGTTTTGCCCAAAACCTTAATTCCCTCTTCGATGAATTCGGGAAAGAACCCAACGCAGAGTGTATTAATATCTCACCGTTTATGATGACCATCGGAAAGATGTTTATGGGAAATGACAACGATGCGAAGCTTGCCCGGAAATTTAAATCAATAAGAATTCTGGACTTGGAAGCTTGCTCAAAAAATGTACAGGAACGCTTCAACAAAAAGATAAACGCACAGCGAATTGAAGGATACGAGACGCTGGTTCAGGTAAACGATGAAGGTGAGAAGGTGCGCATTCTGGCAAAAAGCAAGAATGACGTGATACGTGAACTGCTCATCGTATGCACCGGAAACGGCGATTGTACATTGGTGCAGCTGAAGGGAAAAGTGAGCAAAAGCAAAATAGCCAAACTATTGGCAAAAGAAATGTAACATGGACGCCGCTAGTTTTAAACAACAATTTCTACCTTGCCATGCCAAACTCTATCGAGTGGCCTTCCGCTTGATGGGCAATGTGCAGGATGCCGAGGACATGGTGCAGGAGGCGTATCTGAAATTGTGGAAAAAGCGCGACGAACTTCCCGAGGTTGCCAGCATTGAGGCTTATTGTGTGACGCTTATCAAAAATTTGTGCTACGATTCCCTCCGTTCCTGCAGACCGGACGAAGACAGCCGACTGCCCGAAGAGCTGAATCTCCCGACAGACAGCAACATGGTGCACGAAATAGAACAAAGAGACGAAGCGAATCAGGTAAAAAAATTAATCGGACAGTTGCCGCGGCAACAGCAACAAATCATCCTGCTGCGTGACGTGAACGACTGCTCTTACGAAGAAATAGAACAAGCCACCGGACTCACGGCCGTCAATATCCGTGTATTGCTGAGCCGTGCCCGCAAAAAGATACGTGAACAATTTAATGAACTTATGAACTATGAAAGTAAATGAAATAGAACAATTACTAGTCCGATATTATGACGGCGAAACGAATGAGGCCGAAGAAAAAGAACTGAAAAAGTTCTTTGCACAAGAGGACGTTCCGGCACACCTACTTGCCGAGAAAAGACTCTTCGCGCAGCTCGCCTCCCAACCTGAACCGGAAACGCCCGAAGGTCTGGAAAGTAAATTAAGCGGTCTGATAGACGAATGGGATACGCGCGAACGGCGAACCATGAAGATAAAAAAGCGTACACGCATCATCCGCTTGCAGTGGATGGGCAGCATTGCCGCCAGTCTGCTCCTTCTCTTCTCGGTAGGAATGTATCTGTATAAACCTTACACATCTCCTACCCCGCAAGATACCTGCGCTTCTCCTGCCGAAGCATACGCAGAGGCTCAAAAAGCACTGCTCATGTTTTCGTCTGCGCTCAATAAGGGAGTGCAACAAGTGGAAACGGTACACGAGACCACCGAAAAGATACAAGAGAATGTAAACCAACAATTGAAACGAATTAAAAACTTAAAGTGATGAAACGTACATATATTATTACCCTGTTACTGTCCCTCTGCTCATTATTCACTTATGCACAGGACTCTTTTTTTGACAAGTATGCCGATATGGAAGGTGTTACATCTGTATATATATCCAAAGCGATGCTCAGTCTGATGCCCGATATGAAAGCCGAGGGTGTCAATATCGGAAAAATGGCAAGTAAGTTGGACAATATTCAGATTCTGAGTTGTGAAAAGGCGTCTGTCATTGCGCAGATAAAGAAAGATGTCAGCTATATCAACCCCAAGAACGGTTACGAGGAGCTGATGCGCATCAACGATGAAGGTGAGAAGACTACGATTTTCTTGAAACATGATAAGGAAAAGCAAAAGGAATTCGTATTGCTGAGCGAGGAACAGAATGAGCTTACCATCATCATCATCACCGGAAACTTAACATTGCAAGAAATTCAAAGCATCATCAATAAGAACTGACGATGGAGTACTCAAAAAAGACCTTGAGGTTTTGAAAAAAGACCTTGAAGTCTTTGAAAAAGGTGAAGGAGTTTTTTAAAAAGACCTTGGTCTTTTATCAGGCAACTGCTATAACGAAAAACTCTTCCACCTTTTTTCATTATAACAATTTCCTGTGACAGATTTCGCCCATGCAGTACGTTTCACAACAAGTCACTGTACGACAGTACGTTATCCCCACGATATGTGTGAAACATGATTTGCATTTATTCCTGCTCAATCACTTTTTCCGGAAGAAAAGCAGGAAATATATACCTCAAAAACTCTCGTGAGGTTTTTCCCAAACAATGGAAAGAGTTTTTCCAAACAATGGTAACATTCTTCGAAAACAATGCCCATTGTTTGGGGTATAAGATACCGTCTGTCATCTTAGTGTTTATACTTCACCAGCATGACCACCGGATTGGCTTCTTCATCCAATCCCGCTGCCACCTCTTTCAACCGGCCTTGCAGTCCATCTTCTTGATAAGCTTCGACCAACTGACCGGCTGCCAATGTCTGAACAACCGCGATTTCATTATTATTGATTGGGCGCAAAAACATATCCACACCGCGTTTCTTTACAAAATCACTATTGAGCACCTTTGCCTTATAAAGCGCATTGTCCTGCTTATCGTACATGAAATCGTTCATAAAGAATCCTCTTCCGGTAGTAAAATCAAACACTTTCTTTACAGTGTGAATAAAATAATAACGGTCGGTGATAGCTCCCATTGTCAGGAGTATCTCCGGGTCCTTGGTCGGCGCTTTTGCAAGGAAAGGAACCAGTTCGTTTTTTTCGGGCACATAATTATACACCGTGTCCGAAGAACAGTCAACCAACAGCCATTCTCCCCGGTTCGGAATAATCGGACGTACAGAAGCCATCGCCACTCCATCTCCCTGCTGCACACAAGGAGCCTTGACTACATCATACGGAAGATAGATGCCACGAGTGACACTTCCGTCTTTCTTGGAAATGAGCGAGTGATAGGATTTTCCTTTCTCTCTGGGCTGTCCGTCTTTATAATAGACAGACATATCATAACAAATCAGATTGTCTTTATCATAATTAAGGACATCCATGAATTCGGTATCTTTCGGGTGCTCAAAGGAACGCTTGAAGTTTCCCGACAAATCATACACATAGATTTTTTTCGCTGCAGTACAGTTGACAAACATTTCATCACTGCTTTCGTCCAGAATAATTCCGTTGATAAAGTTATATTCTTCGGCACCTTGTCCCTTCCGGTTTATTTTCCGTATGCCCTTACCGGTCTTTCTGTCATAAACAAAAATGTCGCCGTCGTTTGCCCAGTTCTTCACCAACAGATATTTGTCGCCTATATCCATCACACTCCCTTGAGTCACAAATTCATCACTTGTCTCCAATGGAATGTATTCCACATCCATAAAATCCTGAAGGAGCACTTCCTTCTCTGAATGTTCGCCGGCAATATCCACCGTGACCATCGTTGCCTGCTCTTTTTCCGTTCCGCATCCTGCACACACAGCCATCAAGAGCAGTGCTGCAAATAGTTTTGTCTTTTTCATTGTGTTATTTGGTTTGATAAATCATTTCTTCCTTTTCTGTGTGGGCAAAGAAAATTCATGTGTCTGGCTCACCGCACCGTTGCTCTCCGTGGTATAAACCCTGAACACGGCCTCTCCTGTCTTCAGCTTTCTGCCGCCGCGGATTGTTGCCGTATAACGAATCGTATTTCCCACCGGCATATAGGCAATCTGCTGTGCCGGAGAGATAAGGATATGTTTCATGCCGGTCACTTCTTCAATCATGGGAGTGACATTGTAGGCGGGAGCATCACCGTCATTCACCACATCGAATACCAACTTACTGTCTTCCTCGGCATCAATCGTATGATTACGATTGTCATCGATAAAGCGAAGATTCGTGACACGCAAACCCGAATAGGCCGGTGCGTAGCCGTCATATCCTCCTGCCGACGAAGTGCTATAGGACGGGTGCGACGTGCGGCTTTCTATATAATATCCTTCTTCCGTGCCATCGTCCCGCCGGGGGGTAGTCACCGCATTGCCTACTGCAGCCCCGGCCACTGTTCCCACCAAAGCTCCGAACTGTGAGGCGTTATATCCGCCTGCCCTGTCGCCTATAATGGCCCCCAGCACACCGCCGATGGCCGCACCTGCCTGCACTGCCGCCGGGTTTCCCTGCATACCATAAGGAGAACATCCCGACAGGATAAGGGATGAAAGCAATATCAATGCTATTTTTTTCATAATCAATGTGTTTGTTGCTCTTTCTATTGACAAATATACACTTTTCGGGAGAGAAACATCCATTTTTTCCGTTAAAGTTTCATTCTCCCGACTTCTCCTTATCGCTGCGAAACGACAGGCAGATAAGGCTAAATAACATAATTACTGACGAAGGAGGGATATTTTTCCCTATATTTGCCTGCAAGTACTATCAATGAACAAATAAAAAAATGGAATTAAAAGCACAATATCAACAACGGATTGACGAAGCGGGAAAGGAACTTCAGACAGTAAAGAACAAGATTATGCGCATCAGCAGCCTGCGGGTTGTCCTGTTTCTGGCAGGTGTCTTCGGGGTAATCTATGGCTATGATGCCGGAACTGCCGTCTTATGTTTGATTATCGCACTCACGTTCGTACCGTTTCTGATGCTGGTGAAGTTCCACAATGGACTCTTCTTCCGAAAAGAGTGGCTGGAGACATGTATCCGTGTTAATCGGGACGAGATTTCGGCATTGGATAATAACTATGAGCCGTTTGACGAAGGGGCAGAGTTTGTCAACGCAGCCCACCGCTATTCTTTAGACCTCGACATCTTTGGCCATCATTCTCTGTTTCAGGCGATGAACCGCACGTGCACTTCTTTCGGAAAAAACAAACTGGCGGAATGGCTGCAGAAACCTTTGGAAAAGAAGGAAGAAATAGAGGAACGACAGGCGGCAGTCGGCGAACTTGCCGGATATGATAAGTTCCGCGAATCTTTCCGCATCACCGGACTGCTCTACAAGGGTGAGGCCGGCGACCGCAACGAGATTAAGGAATGGACGGAATCTTCTGCTTATTTCAGCCGGATGTGGTGGAGCCGTCCTATGCTTTGGCTTGTGCCTGCGGTCAATACCGTCTTATTGGTATTGGGATTGGCCGGAGTGATTTCGATGAGTTGGCTCGGGCTTGCTTTCGGCACGTTCGTGGTGGCGAGTTTCGGACTTATCAAACATGTCACTAACCTGCAAGGAATATATGACAAGAAACTCCGCATCCTCTCCATTTATGCAAAACTCATTGAACTCATTGATGAACAGGAGATGAAGGCACCGTTGCTTGCCCGCCTCAAAGCGAATTTCGGTACGGATGGAAAGCGGACAACGGAGGTGCTGAAGGAGTTGTCGACCGAACTGGACAGACTGGATTTAAGAAATAATCTGATTATGTATGTACTTTTGGAGGGCTCTATGTTTTGGCAGCTCCGCCAGGTGATGCGCATCGAAGAGTGGAGAAGGAAATATGGGGGCTGCCTTCTGCATTGGCTGGATACGCTCGGAGAAATGGATGCACTCTGTTCGATGGGAACTTTTGCATTCAATCATCCGGCTTATATGTATCCGGTGATAGCCGACAGGCCGTTCGTCTTCCGCGCCCGGGAAATGGGACATCCGCTGATGCCCATAAACCAATGTGTGAAAAACGATGCGGAGATTCCTTCGCGCCCCTTTTTCGTCATTATTACCGGAGCGAATATGGCCGGCAAAAGTACTTATCTGCGTACTATCGGAATAAACTATGTGCTTGCCTGCATCGGCAGTCCGGTGTGTTGTGACTCGCTCGAAATCTATCCTGCCCGACTCATAACCAGCTTGAGGACTTCAGACTCGCTCAATGATAACGAATCGTATTTCTTTGCTGAACTGAAACGTTTGAAACAGATTATCGACCGGCTGAACTCGGGTGAGGAATTATTTATCATTCTGGATGAAATATTGAAAGGCACCAATTCGATGGACAAACAGAAAGGGTCTTTTGCCCTTGTCAAACAGTTGATGACGCTGAAAGCAAACGGCATCATCGCTACGCATGACCTCTTGCTGGGCAAACTAATCGAATACTTCCCTGATGAAATCCGCAATTATTGCTTCGAGGCAGATATCACAAACAATGAGTTGGCTTTTTCCTACAAAATGCGTGAGGGTGTTGCCCGCAACATGAATGCGTGCTTTTTAATGAAAAAGATGGGGCTGGTCATCAACGACTAACCCCACCCAACAATTTATCACATTAACGTCTTAAGCAAGTAAAGTTCACCTTCACAGGCTTGCTTTACTTTCATAACATAAAGAGTCATAGAAAAAATCAAAATTTATTAGTTTCCAAACAGCGTGTGAAGCCCAGCGCATCTTGTCCAGTCAGATAATACACGGAAGATGCTGCTTCATACGTATAAGGGATGAAACGGAACAGCTGGACAGCTGCAAATCTCTTATCTTGAGAAATAAGATAATCCATCCGAACATTACCGTTAGTTTTTACTTGCACATCACTGTCTTTGCCAAATACTTTCTTATCCAACTGGTCGGTCAACGCATGCAAATCGCATACATCAAAGAAACAAGAACCTTCTTTGGTCACACTGCCTGTGGGAGTGTAGACCCATTCTTTGCTCCGCCAGAAAAGGCGAAAAAGAGCTATAAGAAGCAGAATTGTACCGGCTGTCATAAATATCATACTCAAGGTAGATGTGGCGTCGCCCATCCGCAAGGAAGTAACGAAAGCACCAATACCGCCAATGGCAAGTAAGGCCGAAACAATAACTGACGAAACACTAATACGTTTTACTATGTCGGGATGTACTCTTGAAAACAGAGTTACATCAGCTGAAACTGCATTATTCATAATCTTCAAATTTTATTCTGTTACTAATAAGAAAAACATAACTATCCCTATACACTCCCCTATTACCCTGTAGCAACAGGATAATACGAATGCATAAAATACGAGTAAAAGAATAAAATCTAAATCAGAATACGCCTCATGCCAAAGATATAATGCTCGCAGGCATCGTCCCAGCTTTGGCTGCGCGAAGTATCGTAAACACGTTTTGAACAGTGGGCAAGCATGTCCATACGTGTGGCTAATTTGCGCAATAAGGCTTTCATGTATTGTATGGTCTCTATGGAAGAAAAACGGTATAAACGCTCTGCTGAGGTACTTACACGATGGGCCAGTGTGTGGGCATCGCTGAACTCCATATCAGCCAGGCATCTCTCTCTTTCCAAAGGAATGATAGCACCTTCATTTATTGTATGTGCCTGAGTGGAACAGTCATCTTGCACAGCACATTGCTCCGGCACAACTACCGAAGAAGCTACGCTGAAATGCCCTGTTTTGACTCCTGCCAATGCAAGCACAAAGAATAATATGATTGCTATGAATCCTTTCATTTTCTTGTTTTTCTATTGCAAAGATAGCATAATTAGCCTTTCCTGTTTCATTTCCTATATTAAATTAACAAACAACAAGAGAATTTGTTCAACTATTGCAAACAAATAAAAAAGGCCGTAACCACTTGGTTACGACCTTTAATATATATAGTTGTGTACAGATTACTCAGCTTTAGGGGCTTCTTCTGTAGTTGCAGCTTCTGCAGCAGGAGCTTCAGCAGCACTCTTCTTAGAACGACGAGTACGAGTTGTTTTCTTAGCAGTTGCAGTCTTAGCCATGTTTTCATCATAGTCAACTAACTCGATGAAGCACATTTCAGCGTTGTCACCCAGACGATGTCCTGTCTTGATGATACGAGTATAACCACCCGGACGATCTGCTACCTTTACAGAAATTTCTTTGAATAATTCTGTTACAGCGATTTTATCTTGCAAGTTGCTAAATACTACACGACGTGAATTAGTAGTGTCGTCTTTAGACTTTGTAATTAAAGGCTCAACGAATTTCTTCAAAGCTTTAGCCTTTGCAACAGTCGTAGTGATTCTTTTGTGCTTGATCAAAGAACAAGCCATGTTAGATAACATAGCACTTCTATGAGAAGCAGTACGACCTAAATGATTGAATTTCTTATTATGTCTCATTTTTTATTCTTTATCTAATTTATATTTAGAGATATCGGTTCCAAACGACAGATTCAGACCCTCGAGCAAATCATCAAGCTCCGTGAGCGATTTCTTACCGAAGTTTCTGAACTTCAACAGATCGGTCTTGTTAAACTGTACCAAGTCACCCAATGTTTCTACATCGGCAGCTTTCAAACAGTTCAAAGCACGAACAGAGAGGTCCATATCAACCAGCTTGGTCTTCAGCAACTGGCGCATGTGCAATACTTCTTCATCGAATTCTTCATTGCCGTCCACATCAGAAGTCTCAAGAGTGATCTTTTCGTCAGAGAACAACATAAAGTGATAAATCAATATTTTAGCTGCTTCTTTCAAAGCTTCCTTCGGATGAATGGAACCATCGGTAGTAATTTCCAATATCAGCTTTTCGTAGTCAGTCTTCTGCTCAACACGGAAGTTTTCTACTTGATATTTTACATTACGTATCGGTGTGTAAATAGAATCGATGGGAATTACGTTCACATCAGTACAGTATTCACGGTTTTCGTCAGCCGGAACATAGCCTCTACCTTTGTTAATAGTAATGTCCATCTGTAAAGTTGCTTTTGAATCTAAATGGCAAATAACCAATTCAGGATTTAACACTTCAAATC
>OFGR01000477.1_pt1 | contig 40376 bp, 62 predicted proteins | sample 1521811 | NCBI WGS metagenome assembly OFGR01 (sample SAMEA3504098, study PRJEB24116) | mouse gut metagenome | biome: mouse gut; feature: mouse-associated habitat; material: faeces | place: Denmark | collected 2011
CGTCCACATGCATCACGGGTGCGTTAAGGAGTGCCTTGAACATGTCATCCTGCTCACCCCTCAGAATGAAAAAGAGAAAACAGAGGAGAGCCGGGCAGGCCCTCCTCTTTCCCTTTACATTGACAGCCGGATCTTTTTGGCCGCCGCCTGCTCAATGAGCTGCTTTGCCTCTTCCCTGCTGCCACGCTCAGCAGATACCATGATATAGCCGGGCATATCTTTGGCCGGTTCCACCTTAAAATCCTTCATTTCTGCCGCTTCCAGGCGCTCCTTCAGCTTTTTTGCATAATCTCCACATGCTGCCGGAAACGTGCCCGCAATCACCCGGATCGGAGCCTCCTTCGTGCTTTTTGTTTCTGCCATTGTGTTTCCCTCCTTATGATTTCTTTAAATATTCACTACTGGAAAAGCCTTCTTTGCCATTGTAGGCAATATAAAGCCATTTCACACCTTCCACCATGGTATAGTAACCATAATTCCGCACCGTTGCCCCTTTGGGGATCTCCGTGATAATATTCTCACTCTTCAACACTCCCGGATGGGTTCTCATGTTCAAGTTGGTTGTGGTCTTATAGGCTCCGGCAATTCCCTTGGCAAAACTCTTTGCCCCCACCGGCTTCAGGGAAGCATTGCCTGCCGTGGCTCCGTTGGCCACATAGGTATAATATTGACCGCCTGCATTGCTTGTGTAGGCATACCCACATGAAGCGCCCGGCCATACAATTTTATACCAACCATTGGCCAGGATCTCCAATACCTCCACAGAGGCTCCTTTGGTCACTCCTCCAATGGATCCGGATGCGGTACTGCTGCCGGTTCTCACATTCATATTGCTTTTGGCCGTTGCGCTACCTATTCCCTTGCCTACATAGTTTTTATTGCCTGAGGCCGTTGCTGTGCCCTGAGAGGCTCCTGAGGTCGTTCCTGAGGCCTTTGAGCCCTTACTCAATGCCATAACTACATGAGAGCTTTCCTTCAGGTAAATGCCGCCCCTCTTTGCGTATGCACTGGATCCAGTGTGGGCAGTATCCGTGTATGCTTTAAATTTTCCGGTTGCCAGGAGAATGCTTTTCATATTGCCGGTGTAGCCACTGGCGGCAATGCTCAGGCCCGCCAATATGTAACATGCAAGCACCAGGGAGCTGCAATCAAAATCTCCCTTGGCTCCGGCCACCTTCCGACCATTGTTCACAATCGCATTAAAGCCCTTCCATCTGTTAGGCTGAGAATAGCCAAAATTATCATTTTTGCATATCTCCTCCATAATTGCGGCGGCCTTGTCTGCCAGGGTATCATCCAGGCATTCCAGGTAAACATTCCACGGCTTACTGTACCATTCCCGGATGCAGATCTCTTTTGTGGTCTGATCCCCCGGTGTTTTCCCCTGAATTGTTCCGTTTTCGTCAATACTTGCATGGCCAATCAATACAGCCATCTGATCACTCCTTTCCTCATAGCCCTTTACTGCTGCATATACCGCATCCCTCCGGGCCGTATACTTACAGAAAACTTTGTCACTTTTCGCTGAAGCATAAAGCGCATCCAACGTCTTTCCACCGGCCGCCCTGATAATCCGGGCAGAGGCTCCGGCCCCGCCCTGGTTCTCAATATCGGCCATGAAAATAATAGCTGCCGGATCTGTTACTCCCAAATTTTTAATATGGGTACAGTATCCGGTAATATCTTTCAGGGCAAGCGCATCCTGGGCCCGCTTCCCTTCCGTTGTGCTGAGGGCAGCAGATAACCGGCCCGCCTCTTCCGTTGTGGCCTTCCTGCTGCCCCATGAGGTGCCCTTTGCTGTAATTTCCGTATAAAGGGCCGCCCCCAATATTTCCTTGCCCTTTTTGGCTCCCAGGGCCTCACAAATCTCTTTCATAAGGCCCAGGGCCCTGCTGCCATGCCACTGGACTCTCCCAACCGATAAAGCCCCGTTATCGTTCTTATTTACCGATCCATAACCCCCTTCATGGGAAAAAATGATCGGAGCCGCCCTCTCAGCAATTTCCTTCAGATTCATCCTCTTCCTCCTCTCCCGTTTTGCACAAATCCGGGTATTTCTCCGCTATCTTCCCATATGCCCACACCCCGATCAGCACCAGGGGGAGAAACGGCCACAGCACCGCCGCCAATAAGGAAATAGCGAAAAAGGAGCAGATGGCGATCAAGCCTTCTCCTGCTCCTTCCGGGTATTCCATGTATTTCTCTTCCTCACTCAGCTCATTCCATGAGCTACAAAACAGATATAATAAGGCCATGGCCAATATTACAGCCACAGCCACATAAACAATAAGCAGCGCCTTCCACACTTTTATGCCCCCTTACTGTTATTCATAGCAAACACAGCCGCCTCTATCAGGGTTTCAAGCTGAGCATCCGAAATAGAAATATTTTTGGCTGCAAGAATCTCTTTCAAAAACTCCGTAACAATGGCCTTTTTCTCAGCACCGGATCCTGCCTCCTTATTCATCTGCTCTGCCGCCTCCACGGCCTTGGCCACCCACTTCATAACTCCGGTGAGCTTCATTTCCTCTGCCCACGTTTTGAGCAGCGGGATCCCGTACCTCATAATGAGTGTTACTGCAATAATCACCACAAGCTCAATAACCTTTAATAAAATATTATCCATAGAAATATGCCTCCTTATCCTTTTGCCGCCTCAGAGGGCCCTTCCTGGCTCTCTGAGCATGTTTCAGGGCCTCTCATTGCCATATCATGCACAATGCCGCCCTCCGTGTTTTCTTTGGTTGCTTTTGCCGCATAGGCACAGTATGAGATCGCTTCTCCTACCGTGGCCCCAATCAGGCTGTACAGCGCTGAGAGATCCGCAAAGTGCCACATTGCGGCCATAGAGTAAAGCTGCACCGCCGTACATGATAGGAAGATATAAGCCAGGGCCACCTTGGAAGCGTTTGGCGGCTTCTTTTTCGGCCAGTATTCCTCCCGCTTCTGTTTCAGCTCTTCCTCCAATAGCTTCCGCTCTCCCTGGATCTCAATCCTCCTCAGCTTCCGCTCATGCTCCCTGAGCTCTTCCCTGCTTAGCCTCACCCGGCTCACCTCCCACATAAAAATCCTTTTCTTCCTGGCACTTATGGTAAATCTTCAGAATATACTCATATTCTGCTTCATATACACCGTTGGGATCATTCGTCACCTTCAGCAGCTCCTCATATTTCTCATTCTGCTGTATGATATAATTAAATTCACCCTCAGAGTGCCTCTGCCCTCTTTGGCATTCGTTGTAAAAATTGAAAATCTCTGCTTTGATATTGTCGGCGGCATCTATCGCCCTTTGTATTGCAAGCTCTTCCTGCCTTTTGGCAATTTCCTCCTGCTCCTTCCTCAGTTCCTTCATTTCTTCCTTCACACTGGCCATCATTTTGTTGCCGATCCACCCAAAAAGGCTGCTCCATGGATTGATCTTGATCTTGGATACCTCTATGAAGGTGCCCAGGAAGAGAGCCCCGCCTGAAATAGCCGCCACTATTTCTCCTATGCTCACTCCTGCTCCTCTCCTTCCTCTTCATTTTCCGGCCCCTGCACTTTGCAGAAAACGCACCGGGAGCATGGCTCTTGGCTGTATGGTATGTAATAACTTTTACATTCCCCACAATTTCCATATTCTTTGCACTCCCGGCTGCACTCTTCCAGTGTCCTCCTGCAATATCCCAGGGCCCTATGAGAGCACCTGAAATTATTCCGCTTCAGCTTCATCCATTTCCTTCAGCATGGCATTGAGCTCATTTTTCCTGGCGGCCATTCTGTCAGATTCAGCGATCTCCTCAGCGTATTCCTCCACCGTGGCCCGCCCCATTGCGATCTTGGTGCCTATGTAGTCCTTTTCTCTCATAAGCTGATCCAATCCTCTGATCTCTGCCTCAATCTGTTCTCTTGTCATTGCTTCCATGTTTTTTCTCCTTCCTTATACTGTTTTAGGGATATATGGGATGTACTCCCAATTTTCTATAAATAGCCGATTGAAAAGGGCATCCATATTCCTGATAGTGTGGTATGCGTCCTTTTTCCCGGCAAATCCCCGCCATGATTGATATGCCGCCCTGATCTGCTCATAGCTCATGTGGCCCTCAGCATTCAGCTTGGCAAATTTCTTCAGCTTCCTTCTTTCCCTTGTTACAGAATCCCGGCATATTCTTTTCACTACCTTCCCGGTATCCGTGAGCAGGAAATGTGTTTTTAAGAATGTGAAGCCCCTGCTGAGCTTCACAATTTTGGTTTTCTTATCATTGAGCCGTATTCCCAATGATTCATATATTTTTCGCACCTCTTCCAGTATCTCCTTCAGGTATTCCTTATCAATGTGAATGATATATGAATCATCCATATACCTGGCATATGGCCGGATCCCTTTTTCGTCCTTCACATAATGATCCACTTTATCAGGATAAGAAACGGCGCATATTTGGCAGACTTCACTCCCTAATCCCAGGCCACTGGCATACTCTTCACCGTACTCCATGGCCGCCTCTTTAAATTGTGCCATTTCCTTCATTTTCTCCTCAGCAAAGGCATCAATAAATTGCTCTGCAAGGTGAATGATCCTCTGATCCGTGAATTTGCTCCGGATCTGCTCCTTCATTTTGTCATGTGGGATACTTGCAAAATAATCTTTCAGATCTATTTGCAGGATATAGCCCTCATTTCCATATTTTGCATAATGCTCCTGCAAATGAAGCGTGATCCGGTCAATGGCATGGCTGATTCCCATACCCTTCCTGGATGCTCCGTTGTCATATATCAGACTATTGGAGAGCACCGGCATGAGTGCATTTTGTGAGAGGCTCTTCTGAGGCACACGCTCAGAGAAATGCACACTCTGAATATGCCTCAGCTTTCCCCTCTCCACCAAATCAAAGGCAATGAATCCCTTTCGGACATCCTCGCCATTGATCAGTGCATTATGAGTTTTACAAAGGTTTCTGCTCAGCTCGGATCTGTACCGCTGCACACTGGCTTTCCACCCCACTCCCTTCCTGGCATCCTTGTATGCCTGGTAAAGTGAGTTATAATCTGCCACCCGTTCAAAATTATCATATTCGGATAGCCTCTCCCTCCGGTGTGCCTCCCTGGCCTCTCTCCTTCGCTGAGCTCTGCCCGCTCTTCTTTCTTCACTTGTCATATAAAATTGTGCCCATCTCCTCCTTGTACGGTATTTGTGCCCCTAACCGCATAATGGTATGGGTATGAAATGCACCTCTGCACCTTCTTTTCAGCTCCCTTCCGATTTCTGCACCATGCAAGCAGCGTACACCCACCCAAAACAAGCAAAAACCACCTCTCTGAGCACATGAGAGGCGGCAAGGTCATTTACACTTTTTTCAAAGTGACGGTCATCCACTCCTTCCTCTACCTGATACAGATTTCTGCCTTTTACAGCGTACTTTGTCGGATCGTTTATGGTAGTGAATCAGACGGGCACCCGGAGAGCGTTGGAGCAACTGTTGTTGTTGGCATTGCCATTGTTGTTGACATTGCAGGCATTGGTAGAATTGCCCGCACACACAGACAGCAGCCACCAGTTGGCCCGGTGCGAAAAATACAGCGGATAACCGATATTTCATTATTTTCTTTTAACTATTTTCGTGTTGTCCTTCCAATTCTTCAGCTTTCCCTCTTCCTTCAGCATTAAATTCAGGAGCGGATCAAATCGGTTCCAATCCACCGGCAAAGTAGTGGCCAGGTAATTTATGAGATCATAAATATCCCGCAAGGTGTCAATGGCCTCCTGGGCCTTTGCCTTCCTCTTCTCCACTAATTCCTCCGTTGTGCTCCATATTCTGTTAGCTGCCCGGATCTGAGTATAGAGCTTGTGGCACAGCGCACACATTGGCTTTGCAAATATATCCCGCCATCCTTTAGGCACTATATTGGTATTCCATACCAACCTTGTGGCCTCTGCTCTTATTTCCTCCGCAAGATCCAACACATCCAATTTTGAGGCGCTCCTGAGCCTTGCCAATACACTCATGCTCTTTCCTCACTTTCGCAAATTATACCCCGCCCCTGGGAAGGGGGCGGGATTGATCCATGATTATTCCGTGATTCGGAAGCAGACGGGCACCCGGAGGGCGTCGGAGCAACCGTGGAGGCTGGCATTGCCATAGTTGCCGACACTGCAGGCATTGGTAGAATAGCCCGCACACACAGACAGCAGCCACCAGTTGGCCCGGCTTCCTCCGTCACCGGCCCCCTTGATCCGATTCTTCCAACTGTTCGCAAAAATCGGATACTGCACCGCCTGGCCTTCTCCCCATGGCTTTGTTGCCCAAATCAGTGAGCCAAACACTTCATATTCACACGGGATCCACAGTTTCCCTAAATCCTGCCACCCCCATGAGGTTGAATCATTCAGCTTTCCGGATGCAGAATATCTCTGCTCTAAAAGGAACCGCTTGGAGCTGATAACCGCCCGCACCTCTGCCGGGAGCTTTGCCTCTAATCCGGCCAGTAAGCTCTTCACGGTTGACTTGTTATAGGGATAAGGATCCGCTGAGGTTCCGTTGTTATCGTTTGAAGTGAACCATTGCACAGTATCCGGGTAACAATCTTTTGAGATCCAATCAATATGCCACCCTACCTCCTGATCACAGCACCGTGTATATGTATTTATACCGGCAATCTGCATTTTGATCAGATAATTCCCCATGTAAATGGGTATATAGTCCTCTACATGCAGGCCATCAATGTTATGGGCTGCAAGCCTGGTTTTAATCCACCGCCACGGATCAGAAAATCCGGCAATCTCCTCAGCAAATTCCACTGTAAGATCCCGGCCCTCATAGGTGCGATCTGCTGCCTCTATGGCATAATTGGTATGCTTATTCTCAAAATTGATCTGCTCTGCACCGTATTCATCCCCTTCCTGGGTGTACGGTGTTACGTCATTATAGCTCTTGGTGCCATCCTCGTTCTGCACCTCTCCAAACTTGCGATCTGCCGCAAGCTCTTTGTTGATCACGTCATCCACATAATCTGTTTTTAATACTGACATAATGCCCTCCTATTCGTTAAATAAATGATTGCCGCCCAATCTCCTGGGCAGCGTTCTTTTTCTTTTCGGTTCCCGTGGATTCCCAAACGGGAAATATTCACGGCCCGCAATTAAAGGCAACCTCCTCTCTCTGATTTCTTTTTCTTCCTCCCGTGGTATCTCCGGATCCTTCAGCGGGAAATACTGATCGCCCAACCTGAAGGGAAGCCTTCTCAATTCTGTTACCACCTGAGGCTCTTCATATGCTGAAGGGGCTTTGAATGGATAATATGCCCCGCCCAACCTTGTGCCCAATCCAAAGGGGAGCCTGAGCCGCTCCGGCTCTTTTGGCCGTGGTATCCTTGGATTCTTTAAGGGATAATAAAAAGCCCCCAAACGAAAAGGGAGCTTTACTGGCCGTGTGTAGAGGTTCCACATAACCTCATACAGCTTCAGGCAGGCCGATTCTAACCGGTTTAGATCGTCATAGCCAATAAATGCACCATTCTCCTCATATACCGTTTTTTGGCCTATCTCGCAATTTACAAAGGCATTGATCGCCTCCAAATTATCTGAAAGAGTGTTTATTTCATCAGCAAAAGGGTATTCCTCATATTTCCGATCCGGCATTGCCCTCACAAATACCGGCCAAAACTTACGGGCCACGGCCCCCAAAAATTCAATATTATTCTTGATCCGGTTAAAGTCCACGGTGTTGAAATAATCCCCGGCATAGTTCCCGGCTTCATCCTGCCTGGCCATCCAGTCTGTTTTTGGTGTTATCCATTCCATTTCACACATGCCTCCTTGCCACCAGTGTACCGCTCAGGGCCCCGGAATAGTTCAAGCCTACATCTTCAAGCCTTATCATTAAATTCTCTACATACCGGCTTTCTAGGTATGCAAGATCATTGGTATCCAGGATCGGATCTCCCCGGTACTTCAATTCATACTGATTGCCGCCCTTGTAGTAGGCCCCCACCCATTCCACCAGGTTCTTAGCGTCCTCTGCTGAGCTTATGAGCGGATTATTCCAGGTTTGAATGCTGCCGCTGTTATTCAGCTTTGTGGTTTCCTGAGAAGTGGTGATGTTGTACTCATATCCCCGCACCGTGATCACCGTCTTGGTATCCTTGGCCGGGGGCTTTGTGATCCTGACTTTGCACCAGTAAGAGCTACTTTCCACCACCACGGCCCCAAAATCCTGAATAGCCTCATTTATCATGCACACCGCTGAGAGGTTATGCACCGCATTACCGAAATTTATTTCAAATTCCCTCACTTCTCCTGCTGCCAATATGGTTTCTTCCGTTGTGAGATCCTTCAGCTCTGTGCCTCTTGTGTAGATTGTCCGGATCACCCTCAGCTCCTTCACCTTTTCCAGTTTGGTGCCGTTGGGTGTGGCCGTTAGATCGTCATAGGTGAGCCTATAATCCGTCTGACTTCCAAAAAGAATCTGCTTCAGGTGGATCCGGTTGTGCGGCTTTGCCCTGGTAAATTCAATTTCTATTTTGTCGGTGTCTATAAAATCATAGTAAACTATGGTTTTTTCCGTGATACTCTTGCTTTTGAACCGCTTCAGGCGCTTCCCATCGTTGAATGTGGTGATCGTAAATTCCACCGGCTGAATGCTTCCGAAAAGAAGAGTTAAGTTGTAAAAGGTATAGGCGCTTTCCATGGTGAGGGTGATCACCGGGTTCTCCTCAAAATATCCCTCCTCATTGCTTATGGATTCGCTTACATAGCCCACCTCCATGAAATTCTTCCCCCTGGGCATAAAATACTGCTGCCTGCCTACCTGGGAATAATTCTGCTCAAATGCCGCATATTCAGAATATGGCCGCTCTTTCAGCAGGCACTCAATACTGCCGTACTCTGCCACCTGGTTTGCCGCCACCTCCTTCTCCGGCTCAAAAGAGGATTTCAGCATGATAATTCCATCCCGGTTTTGCATTACCACGCTTCTCCCGGCATTGGCAATGAGTTGAAGGCATTCCTTGTGTTTCACCATGGGCAGCGGATTGTATACTATAACCTTTTTCAGATATGGATCGATCCAGTACCCCTCCGGGAGCACACCCGCATCCTCAAACACGTCCACCGCCAAATCAAAAAGAGAGATACCTTCAGGCCGGTACTCTCCCCTTTTATATTCATCATTCATATACTCAAAAATATCCACAGCGCCAAACTTTGCCAGTTTATCATCAGCACTCCACTCCTGCATGAAGAGAGTGCCTCCCTTTACCCACTCAATGCTTCCATTGTTCAGGGTGTACCCGTAATATACAGCCATTTCCTGGCCGGTTTCCATGTAGTTGATGGCACTGTCATCATTATCCACATTATAGTATTTATCCATGTTTTCTATGGTCACGCTAAAGTCAACACTTGGCAGGCTCTCCGATATAGGGGAAATGTGGCTCTTCATTTCAGCTCTCACTATCTTCTCATTGTCAAACGTGATTCCGATCCCAAATACGATATTTAGGATCCGGAACCTGGCGATCCCGTTTTTCATTTTCCTTGGATATATTTTCATAAATGTGGTGTTGTTGAAGGTGTCCTCTGTCTTGAATGTGGGTGAATCGTTCTCATAGTTGAAAATGCCTTCATCCGTTTCCACCGTGAGCTCCACCGGGTAAGCCTCCCCCAATTCCAGGGTGAGGCCCTTTATATCCAATGGATCCAGTGTATTGAAATGAATGATAACCACCGGCTGCTGCCCCTGGCCGCATAATGCCTCTGTTACCATGCCGGCATTATAAAAGCTCTTCCCCGGCCCATTCCTGGGCAGGAAATACATGGAGCGATCCACCTTTGAAAAATCATTCTCATAGGTTGCATAGATTTTATTCACCGCCTCTGTGCTCAGAGGCTTAATGAGATCGGCAAAATATGTATATCCTACATTCTGCACCTCTGCCGCCGTTTGGGCCGCCTGGTTTATCAGGCCCAGGCTGATCCTCATATATGATTTATTCCGGGCCGCCTGCTTCATGCCCTCCTTGTACTCGGTACTTACATATTGCATACTGCATCACCTACATTTCAATTAAGTTTACTGTAAAATCTTTATATACCGGCCTCCCCTCCTCATAGGTGTAAATGGGTGTTTTTCTATCCCCGGCATACATTTCCAGGCTTCCTCCGGCATTTTGATCCGGTATGAAAAAATTCACGCTCAGCCCAAACTTTTTCTTTATTGCCCGCCTTATTACCATGTATTCATCCGGCCTGAGCACGAACCATTTACACTCAATTTTATGCACGTCCTCCCGTATGATCTGAGATACCATTTTTCCGTTGGCATTTCTCTCACTCTCCGATATGTCATAATCGGATATAGTCATCTGAGAGGGATCGGGGAGAGATACCCCGCCCACAATCAGAATATTATGATATTTTGCCGCCATGCGTTCTCTCTCCCCTCCTTATGCGTTGGCCATCTGATAGCCTTTTCTCCGTCTGTATTTGTCTGTTTGTTCCACCAGTGTTTTACTGTCAAGCAATACGGTTGTGTGAATTGTCTGCCACTCCTCAGCGCCATCCATTTCTCCAATGATAGCCCTCAGATTCATTGAGATAATTTCCCCAATCCTGGCCGCCACCTTATCCATCCATCCGGTGTTGTTTTCAAGTGGCACAACCGCCTCCTGCCCGGCCTCTCCTACCATTGCAATAGTGGCCTGGTCTACCACACCGCCCTTTGCAAGCCTTGGAATGGATATATTGCCTATTGTGGAGATATTAAAGCCAAATGTTTTCCCTCCTATCTCCGGCACCCAATCCGGCACATCAAAGCTCAGGTTATTCAGCGCCCGGATCATTCCGTTAATACCATTGATCACTCCGTTTGCCATTTTCTCAATTCCTCCAATTATGGAATTTATCACCCCTTTTATAGAGCTCCAAATGCCATTGAAGATATTGATCACCGTGGTTTTCATGCTCTCCCACATATTACTCCACGTTGTTTTGATACTGCTCAGGGCTGTGCTTATTCCGCTCTGAATCGTTCCCATTATCGTGGTGATCGTGCTCTTTATAGCATTGAAAATGGTATTTACGGTTGTTTTGATACTATTCAGGATTGTGCTAAAAGTGGTTTTGATACTATTCAGCACAGTGCTGATCGTAGTGCTCACCGCATTTATGATTGTGGTGATCGTGCTCTTTATGGCATTGAAAACCGTTGTAACTGTATTTTTTATACTTTCCAGTATCGTGCTGAATGTAGTCTTGATCGCATTCAGTACGGTGCTGAGTGTGGTGCTTATTGTGTTTATGGTTGTGGTTATGAAGGCCTTGATTGCATTGAATACGGTTGTAACTGTATTTTTTATGTTTTCCAGTATTGTGCTGAAGGTAGTCTTGATGATATTCAACACAGTGCTGAGCGTGGTGCTTATGGTATTGATTGTTGTAGTTATGAAGGTTTTGATTGCATTAAAAATTGTTGTTACTGTATTCTTTATGCTCTCAAAAATCGTGCTGAAGGTTGTTTTTATCGCATTCAGTACAGTGCTTATGATCGTGCTTATCGTGTTGATCGTGGTGCTGATTATGCTTTTTATGGCATTCCACACTGTATTTATGAGAGTTTTGATCGCCTCCCAAATGGTTGAAAAAATGGTTTTGATTGTGTTCAGCACCGCACTGATAACTGAAGAGATTACTCCCAGGGCCGTGGAAATAATGGCCTTGATCGCACTCCACACAGCGCTCACTATATTCTTTATGGCATCCCATATTGCAGAGAAAAAGGTTTTAATTCCTTCCCATGCCCTCTGCCAGTCACCAGTAAACACTCCGGCTATAAAATCAATCAGGCCGCCCAATGCGTCAAATATATTCCCGATCACATCAGCAACCACACCGGCCACTGTCAGGAAAACACTTCCCACCGTATCCAGGGCCGCCGCTATGTACGGGGCCACCGTGGCAATAAACCACTCAATGAATGGCTGAAGCGTCTGCTCCCAAATATCCTTTATTGCATCCGCTATCTTTCCGATCAGTTCCAGGCCCTTGTTAATTGCGGGCTGTATGTGTTCATCAATCAGCGGCTTCACCTTCGCCTGAAGGCCTTCCAGTACCGGGAGAATATATGAGTTATATGCATCCAGTAATTTCCCGGTTATGCTGCTGAGCCCTGCTGCCAGTGAGCTGAACATGGGGGCCACATGCTGATCATACACCTCATTCGCCTTGCTAAAGGTGTCATCCACCACTTGCTTGATATTCCCCAAAAAGCCGCTCAGCACTCCCAGGGTGCCATCCAGGGCCGTTTTAAATTTATCCTGATTATCTATAAAGGGCCTTGTAATTATATCCGTTATATCCCGGTACAGCTTAGCCCCGATCTCGGCTGCACCCATGGCCGCATTGGCAAAAATCCCTATTATGTTGGCCGTTACCTGCTGCCCGTTCTCTCCTCCAAATACAGAGAAGATATTGGCCGCCGCCTGAGCAAAATCCCCCTGCATCTTCACAATTTCTGAGCTTATATCAAACATGCTAACAATGTGCTGCTTGATCCGCTCTTTGTTCTGATCCAGGTACTTATTCAGGCCGCCCAATAGGTTTGTGGCTATCGTGATCCCTATGCTCGCCGCCGCTCCTGCCTGCTGCCCCAAAGAATAGGCCCATGTATTCAGGAAATTATTGGCCGCTTGCAATACGGCGGGATCCGTCCAAATCTCTTTCAGGCTCTTCTTAATTCCTTCAATGGCCTGCTTTAAAGGCTCCAGGGTTACATCTCCCAGGCCTGCCTTAAATCCCTTCTTGAAGAGCTCGGCAAGCTCCTTCAGCCGGTTCCAAATCTTTTCCAGTACCGGGTTCAGTGTTGCGTCTGCTTCGTTTGCTGCATCCACAATACTCTCTGAGAGCGCTCCTCCTGAAGCTCCTCCTCCACCGCCTCCCCCGGATCCGTCGCTTCCGCTGTCCTCTGCTGCCTTTGTAAGGCTGTGAATTTCATCAAAGGAAGCCAGGCCATGAAAAGCCTCCTCTGCCTTTTTTGCGGATTTCCCGGCCTTATCCGTGGCCCCTGAGAGGCTTCCCGCTGAATCCGTTGCTGAATCTAGGGCCCCTCCCATTTCATTCACTGAGGTTGTGGTTTTGGTATTCTTTCCGGTGATCTTTGAAATGAAATTGCTGAAGGCATCGGTTACGGTCAAGATCTTTGCAAGTAGCTGATTGAGCATCCGGATCACCGGTGTTAATACGGCAATAAGCCCCTGCCCAATGGCCGCCTTTAAAGCATTAAATCTCTCAGTAAGCACCCGCACCTGGTTAGCCCACCCATCTGAAGTGCGGGCAAAATCGCCTTGTGCGTCTGCCGTCACTGATAACAGATAGTTATACCTGAGGATCGCCTGCTCCTGCTGCGACATTGCACTATAAGCCTTTGTTATTCCCTGGCTGAGTGCGTATGCCTCCATATTGGCCACGGACATATTGATCCCCAACTGCTTCAGCGGCTCGGTTTCTCCTGATATACCGGCCCGGATCTTCTCAAATGCCACATCCGTTTCCAGGTTATAAAAAGAGGCCATATCTGCTGCAAGCCCCGTCATTTCCATAGACATTTCAGCCGCCTGGTTTGTGGCTATTCCCATGGATTTCAGCATCGCCCCTAATGTAGAGGTGTATTTCTTGGCGCTTGTTTCTGATAGGCCAAACTGTTCGAGTGCATCCCTAGCAAAATGGTTGATTGTTTCAGACATGGCCCCAAACGTGACATCCACCACGTTCTGCACCTCTGCAAGGGCAGAGCCCAACTCAATGCAGCTCTTTCCAAAACTGATCAGTGCCGTTACAGAAAAAGCAACGGCCACCGCCTTCCCAATCTTGCCAAATGCACTCTTTATTTTTTCTGTTTGTCTTTCAACTGCACTGGTTGCTTTTTTGGTCTGCTGCTGTACTTTTTGCAGCTCCTCATAGTAAGCCCGTGTTTGGGCCTCAATGATTACTTGCAGCCGTTCCAGCGTCATTCCTTCCACTGTTCTCTTCACCTCGCTCCTTGGCCAATCGTTCCCTCATGGCCATGTTGTGCCTGAAGATAAAGTCATCCATTCTTGCCTTGTGTAACTCCATTTCCGGGCTCAGTTTGCGCTTATCCCCTGCATCTTCCTGCTCGGTGAAATTTGTCTTTTCCTCCTCATTTCCGAATAATTCCGGGTAATACTCTTTCGGGAGCCGGATGGCCACCTTGTTATCCATGAGCCTCCCAACCACATTGCCGATCTGAAGGGCCTGGTTGAAGAGGAGCATGATCTGATCCTTCAGTTCTGCCTCCCGTTTCTTCTGTTCGTGCTCTTTCCTCCTGGCATAGCTTTCCAGGAGATCGCTCACCTCTCCAAAACTCAGCTCCCAAAAATATTCAGGGCCATACCCGGCATCTAAAAATACCGGATACAGCCCCAATATTGCCTCTGATACTGATTCAGGCTCTTTTACATGGTTTCCTGCGCTTCCTGAAGGGCCTCCCCCATCTGATTGCTCAGGTTTACAGAGAAAAAACCGCTCACTGTGAAAATCTCCATGTACACTGTCATGTAAAATGACAACTGAGAGCCTCCCTCCTCAATGTATCTGTTGAAAATATCCATCACCCCGTTTTTGGTGATCCCGTGGTTCCAGTCCTTCATAGCCGCATAGGCCACATCCAACATTACAGAAAGGGCAGGCATACCGCCCTGGCCGGATCCCATGATATTCATTAAGTTGGTTTTATACTTGCTTTCAAGCTCCACAATGGCAGAGGTTTTCAGCTTCAGCTTGTAGCTCTGCCCTCCTACCTCCCACAGTGCAAAAGGCTTTCTTTTGGGCATTTCGATCACTTTGCTCTCCTCTGCCTCTCCTGCTGCCTGCTGCTCCTTCATGGTTTCCTCAGCTTCTCCCTTATTCGCCGCCTCTACTGCTGCCGCCATTGCTTCATCCTTGTTATTTCCAAACAATCCCATTTTCTTATCCTCCTATATGCTTTTTTATGCCGGATCCGTTGTTACAATCTCACTCTGAAGGGCCATATTGAGATCCCACTCCATTACACCATTTACACCGCCGCCCGATCTCTTTACAGATACCTGGGCATCGTATTCGTACCGGGTGCCATCGGGCAGCTCCTCACAGAAAGAGAGTACCTCCTTTGTGGCTCCCGCTTTTCTCATTACTCTGTACGGGGAATCTTCTGAAGTGTTCTCATACTTGAATTTATAAGTAAGATCACCCGCATCCCCAATACCAAATTCATACTGCTTCACCTTATCGGCCAGGCCGGTATTCTCCACCTTTTCCGGATCGTCACCCAATTCAGGGATCTCCTTCAGGCCGGTAAGGTTCTTATACTCCTCAGTGGAGCCCTTTTTTCTGTATCCCAGTGTTGCACCATTCGCTAACATGTTTCTCTTTACCTCCTTGCTTTAATAATTGTTGTAAACTCTTTCGGTATCCACATCAATAATGCCCTCGTACCTCATAACCTTGTGCTTCAGGCCGGACGGATCCTCAACATCACCACATGCAATGCGTTTCAATCCCAGGGCAGATATGGCAGCATCCACCTTCAGAGCCGCCTCTGAGGTGCTTGCATTGTTCCAAATATCAAACTTATAAAGAAGATGGGCCTTGCTTTCCTTGTTATCCACCCATTCCACCACAGAATTATCCTCCTCAGTGTACTGGATAGCGGGAAGCACAGCCCACTCCTTTGGGTATGTATCACTCACATTCTCTGTAATGCCCTGGATTGCCCCATATACCTGATCTTTCACATTGATCATTGATTTCCACCAACCTCTCTCATATAATCCTTCACATCTTTTGCTATATTCTTTGTAACCGTATCCTCCATATCCTTCAATGCAGGATACATAAATGGATGCGCCGGTTGCCCTTCTGTATAATGGAAATCTCCATCCGGATCCTGCCACACCCATCCCTCTTGTACGTGTGTTACATTTACATTAGGGGAAGTTCCTGCATGATTTGATTCTCCCACCGGCCCGGTGCCAAACTCCACAAAAACGGCATGTTTTGCATTGGAATAAACACATCCAATAATAGAGCCCTCTTCTTTTTTTACCACTGTGTGGATGCTTCTCTTTAGCTCCCCTCTCGGCACAAACGGCCAGGGGCCGGTATAAGTCGGAACATTCAGCACCGCCGCACCTCTTACTAATTCTGTTTGATCACGCATTGAGGCCATTATTGTGGGCTCAATATTCTGCATCCTCTTAATCTTTCCCATTAAGCTCTGCACACCGTTTACTGCCATTATATTATCCTCTCCAACTCCATCACCTTTGGGCTGTACTCCGGTTTTATGGAAATGATTTTATAATCCGGCTGAGCCTCCGGCCCCACAAACACACAGATGCCATCGCCTTCCTGCATGGCCTCAGCTCCCCCATATTCCATATTTTTGATATAGGAGAGCCTCTCTCCATACATTTCAGCCTGCACCTTGCCTCCCGCAGGCCATATGATTGCCTTGATCTCCACCGCTTCCTCATACCTCACAATGGAGCCGCCCTCACTGTCCTTCCCTGTTTTCCTCCTTCTCAGGTGGTAACTCTTCATCAGGCTCCTTCTCATACGCATGGCCGCCGATCCTCCCTAATCTGTATCGCTTGATCACGGTTTCAATATCTTTTGGAATCTCTGCAAATGCTGAAGAGATCCCGCCTTCGCTCCGGCTTGTTTCCCCCTGCATTCCCAGGCGGTTATATGCCACCGTTGCCCACTCCCTCACCGCAGGCTTCAGGGGATAGATCATTTTTCTCCGGTTTGCCAGGGAGAGCACCTTTTCCTCTGCTAGGGAAAGCAAAAGGGAGAGGAGCTCTTCATCCCCCTCCCCCGTTATCTTTTTGAGCATTTCCAAATCTGTCACAGTACCGCCTCCCGCTTAATGGTTCATAATCATGGCCACCAGGGTATCCTTATTCATGTTTGCATAGCCCTGGATCCCCATTCCTTTGGCAATCTCTCTCAGTTCAGCCACCTTTTTCCCATTCAGCTCTGCAAGACGTTCATCCCCTGCACCATTCAGAGGATCCTCTCCTACCTGGCCGGGCTTCTCCTCTCCGGCACCAGGCTCCTGCCCGGCTCCTTCTCCGGTTCCTTCCTGCTGCCCTTCACCGCCTTCAGCGGTTCCTCCGGTTTCCTGCTGCTCTTCCTTGCCCTCTCTGAGCCCCTCAGCGCCCTCAGGAGCGGCTTTTTCGGGTGTATTGGTATTTTCCCCCGCCTCCGTCTTTTCCGGCCCGTTCTGAGGCTTATTTGCCGCCTTCCCTTCAAGCTCCTCTTTGGTTGCCGCCACAGCATAATGATCTGTATCCTTCCGGCATACCTTGATCGCATCCGCATTGTGGCACTCCTGAATATTTCCGGTTTTCTTGTTTAAGATGAACATTGTTGGCCCTCCTTCCTTAGTTCTTATTTGCCGTTAATACAGAAACACACTTAGGCTGCAATACCTTGGCACCATACACATGCAGGCCCTTCACGGCATCTGAGAATCTCTTTTCAGGCCTGAATGCCTCTGTTTTAAGGATCTGCTCAGCATAGGAGCCTGCTGCATTGGTTCCTGCAATGATCTTGTACTTTGTGCCCTCAGTATTCGGCACATTGTTGGAGAGCCAAATTCTGAAGCCTGCTGCCACACCGATCTCCCCGCCTTCAATCAGGGCCTTATTGTAATCTGTACCATTTCCCACAAATCTGCTGTCTTTCAGCAAAAGGCCGTGATACCATGCCGGAATAACCGCCCATCTCCCAATCGTGGGCACGTTCTTCTCTGTCAAATCCGTGGAAAGATCCACCAGGTAATCATAGGCATTATCTTTGGCCGGTACAATCGGCGCTGTATCCGTTCCCAGGTTCGTGCCATTGTTTACAGCTCCCAAATACAAAAGGTTTGCCAGGAAGAGATCGGTTGTATCATTCATGGCATATGCTGAGCGCTGCATGGCCGCATCCATGAGCTTAGGGTTTACCTGGGCGGCATCCACATCATCAATGGAAAAGTTGAAATATTTTGCCTGATCAATGGTGAGGGTATTCTGATCGCCGCTCAGCTCCTCCGGATCGTCAATATCCTTCCCTTTTGTATAGTCTTTAATGGTGACATCCCCGATCTGATTGATCTTTACGGTATCACCATAGTTTTTGATTTCCCCCTCATAATCCCGGTTTACCAGGGCGGCATAAACATGCGCCTTGTCAAGGTGTGCCAAAAGCCTGGCGCTCCAAATTGTGGGGATAAAATTTGCAACTGACATTTTTTCTTTCCTCCTTTAATCGTCTTATTTTCCTGCCTGCATGGCCGCCTGCACAGCTTCCCAATTCTGATTTATTTCAGCGGTGCTCATGTTCTTTATCTGCTCCATGGTATATGCGGCCTTATCTCCGGCCTTTTTCGGCGGCTTCCCACCGCTCAGACGGTCATTCACCGCCTTTTCAACTGCCTCCTGAAATGCTTTTCCCACAGCCTCTATTGAGGCGCTGCATTCCTCGGCATTGGAATAATTCAGCACAGCGGCCAGGGAAACGGGGAGCCCCTTCTCTGCAAGCTGCTCCTTTGCCGTTGCTGTGAGCTCTCTTTTGGTGAGAGCCGCTTCTCTGTCGGCAATCTCCTTCTCTTTCTTTTCCCGCTCATACTGCGCTTTCTGCTCAGCGTTCATTTTGGCCATCTTCTCTGCCTCAGTTACAGCTTCCTGCACCTTGGTATTGAGTTCAGCCTGCATTTTGCTCCGGCTTGTTTCCAGGGCCTTGCCTACTCTCCGATCAAATTCTGCCTGATTTTTCGGATCCTTTAAAAAATCGTCAAAACTTACGGGAGAGCCCGCCGCCTGGCCGGTTCCTCCTTCAGCGCCCTGGCCTGCCGCTCCTTCTCCTCCTGCTGCCCCCGGTTCTGCTCCGGTTCCTCCGGCATTTCCTGAGGTTCCTCCACCTCCGGCCCCACCGGCACCGCCTCCTGCTCCACCGTCCGGCTCAGCAAAAAACTGTAAATTCATGGGCATAGCACAATGCGCCCGGCCAAAAATCCTGCTTACTCCATAATGATTGTTCATAAATTTCATATTGTTCTTTTCCTCCTATATGCCCCTGCATTTCCTTTCCAGGCCCCACAGATTCATTATTTTGGTTTCGCCTGCCTCTTATTTTCGGCCCTTGGCAGCACCGGGCCCGCCTCTCACCCTCGGCATGGGAGATAAAAGGATCACCGCCTTTCTACTCTGCTATGTGCCAATCCTCTGCAAGCATATCCGCCTGGGACGCAAGCCACCCCATCTGCACTCCACTTGTACCCACAAAAGCAATAGCTTTGTTTCCGATTGCTTCATGAACACAGTTGACTACATTGCCGCCCGCTCTTGTGTAGCTGATATTGGTTGCAAGCTCAATATACTGCTTTTTCCCATTCCAACCTTCTCTTGCCACTTTCTTTCCACTCTTCAGGGCTTCCAGTGCTTCTCCAAAATTCATGCTCAGATCCTCCTCTCTTATTTTTGTATACAAAAAGAGCCATGCATCTCTGCACAGCCCTTCATTGCTTAAAATATTATTATTTTTCCTTTTCATTTGTCTTGGTTTCTTTGTATTGTTTTTTAATCTCTTCCCATTTCTCAGGATTGTTATATTTAATTTCCTGAAAATCTTCAAATGATTTTCCGGCTTTCTTTCCCATTACACTCCGATACCTTTCATATTGCTTTTTATCTGAAGAATGGTTTTTTATCTTCTTTTCCGCTGCCAGTGCCTTGGGATTGTTTGCTATGTTTTTTTTATACCACTCATTATAATTCATGGTTGCCGGTACTTTTTTCCATTCTTCTTTTTCCGGATCCCATGCATCCCTTTTTAACTTCTTTTTCAGCTCTTCATCCATATGGATCATTGTGGTTGATCTGCAAAATGGATGCATAGGGTTCATATTTACACCCGGTTTTGCGTCCTCTATCTTGAATGTTTTCCCATCCAATTCCCTGCAAATCTTTGAAGTTTTCAAATCCAATGTTGCAACAAAATCATATTCTTCTGATTTGCACTCCTTATATGCCGCAAGCTGCATCTGCCCTGAAATGAAATTGCTCTCAGTTCTCACAAGCCTCCGGGCCTCAAAGGCTCCCGCTGCATACTTATTGGCGATCTCCCTAGCCATTTCCTCCTCACCTTTTCCAGTAAGGAGCCCAATGAGCATCTGCTCCTTCAAATCAGCAGCCACTCCCTTGGTATTTTTCCATATTCTTTGAGAATAATTTGCCCCGCTCCATTTTGATTCCAAAAGCAAGGCCACCGTTTTGGGATCTACCGCCGAAAAACTAAATTGAAAACCAACTCTTTTCTGCACATTATAAATTTCCCGGTAATAGGAATTTGTTGCCAGGTCAACATAATGTGAAGTTGTGACTTTCTTTTCCTGCTCAAATACTTCCTGCATCATGTGATCTACTTCTGCCTGAAGCTGCTCCAATCTCTCAATGCGGGCCCGGTATGCACCGCTTTCTATCTCTGCCAATAGATCGGCATTCTTTGGATCTTGTGCAAGGGCCTTTTTTAGCTCTTCTATGTCTGTTTTATTTCTCAAAGTGTTAAGGAGCCGCTTTGCCTCCGCATCCGTCAAATTGTGCTTTGTTTTAAATTTATTATATATCTCCTCAATTTCATAATTCAGATGCCGGGAAGCCTTTGCATATATGTCTGCCAGTTCCTTTGATACCGTTTCAGCGTCCTCCATGTATTCAAACATGTTTTGTGCCTGCCGGTTTTCCCAATATCCCACTCAGATCACCCCTTGCTTCCTGCTGCCTGCTGCTTCTCCTTTTCCTCTTCAGCCTCTTCTTTGGGTTCCTCTTTGGCCTCCCCATCCGGATCGGTTTCTTCCTCCTCAGGCTCCTCTTCCTCTCCAAATTCAGGCGGCTCATTGGCTCCCATTCCAAAAAGCTCCTGCTGCCGCTTTACCTCTTCGGCCTTTTGCTTTGTAACCTCTTCAATCTCATAATCCGGATCTTCCACAAATGGCAGGAGCTTCAGCAGCGTTTTGGCCGATACATTATCTTTCAGATTAGCCACAATCTGAGCCAGTTCCAGGAGATTTTTAGGCAATGCCCGGCTGAAGGTTGCCATGATTGAGCCCGCCTCCATGAGAATGGCCTTCATGCTGAGGAAATTGCAGTATAGCCGGATCCTCTTCCTGAGGCCCTTTTTATACTGCCTTTCCTTTACCTTCGTGATCATTTCCAGGCCCAGGAGCTTATACTCCATAGCCACACCGGACACATTACCGGCAAAATTTTCATCCATGAAGTTGGGCACATGGCTGAAATTGTAAATATCTTCTTTTATGGCCTTCCTGAGCACCTCTGCCCCGTTTTCGTCCATTTGCCTGCTCAGGTATTCCGCTTTTGCGTCCTCAGGCAGTTCCAGGAGCTTATTCTCTCTCAGCTTCTTTTGTGCCTCCGTGGTTTCCTCTTCGTCATCCCCTAAAATAGCCCCATACAAAACAAGCACCGCATCAATGAATTGCTCTTTATCATTGATCCGGTCACTCATTAAAGTGTTGTATGCGTCTATCAAAGGGATCTGCTGCTCAAAATCCCCTATTGCCTCCTTATTGTTCAGATATTCTATGATCTGAGGTTCACCAAAATAATGCTGCACCGGCTCCTCTGTCACAAGTTGGGAAATATCTGATCCGCTGTCAAGAATATTCAGCACATATGTATAGTTGGCTGTGCTCACCGTGGCCACATATGTATATGTATCCTGCACAGAGTTCTTTTTCTTGTAGTAGTACACCCCACAGAGCTCATTTTCTTCTATGGTGTCATCCACCACTATGAAGGTGGATAATGGAGAGATATTCTTGGAAACGGGGGCCGCCTCTCCCTCCTTCGTGTACACATATTCATAAGCTAACCCATAAATGCTCATATCTAGGGCATTATCCGCATCCACGTCATCCACATTGGCATTGTCAAAGGCCGTGAGTAACGGATCAATGTTCTGCTCCCCACTGTTTGAGTATGTGACCGGGTTCCCCATGAAGTACCCCGTGGCCGTGTCTGATATATCTTTGGCATGGTTGCATGTTACTTTGCTATTGGGTGCCTCCTTCTCCCGCTTCCGCTCCTCAATTTTATGGTGCCCATCATAATACCTTTTATTTTTCAGCAGGCGGGCCATCATGCCCTCATGCTTCTTTACCAACGTGAGAATAATGCTTTTATTTAGGTTTCTTTCGTCAAATTGTTCTGCCGGATATGTAAAACGTTCCACTTCAATCCCTCCTAACAAAAAGAGAGCCCTATTCAGGGGCTCTCCTACTTCTCCACATTGCTTTATTTGCACAACTTCTTGAGCAATATCTTACTTTTTTAAATTTATTAGTTAAAAATTCCTTTCCGCAAATTACACATACTCTAGTAACATTATCTAGCCCGCTTTTTCTCCTCCATTTACTCCTGCAAGCATTGGAACAAAATTTATTATTTCCATGGTATTGCGTTTCATATTCTTTTCCGCACATTTCGCAAATTAAAGTTCTTTTTCCTGAAAATGTTTCCATCGCATGTTTTGAATGCCACTCTTTCCCCTCCTTGCTTTTGTGCCAATCCTTTGCCGCTTCAACCGCTTTTGCAAAATTTTTTCTCCCTTCTCCTGGGTGTTCATCATGCCATTTTTGACTATGCATGGATTGATGTTTTCCGGCCTTAATCATTTCAAGGTTTGATATGTCATTATTTGCTTTATCTTCATCCTTATGGTGTATATCATACCCTTTTGGAATAGGCCCATTGTAAAATTCCCATACATATCTATGCATCCGCTTTTCTATTGTGGAATTTAGATAATACCCGGTTTTATCATCCCTTGTGAATTTCAGGCCGTTAAAATATTGGTATTTGCTGCTCATTTTGCTTTCCTCTGCTCTGCAATTTTCATAATTTCGGCCATTACTTCAGATTGATTGGTTAAATAATTTAGGAACATGAATGATCTCATGCAATGCATATAATCATCCTGATCTGCCCTTCCTAATGCTATTTTATTCAAACTATCAGCCATCTTGTTTAACATGAGGCTCATTGTGTATATGGCTTCATTTTCCGATTTCTTATTTGCTTCCGTGTTATTCCCTTTCGGTCTAAATTCAATTACTTTACTCATAGTTATCTCCTTTCAAATTATGCTTGAAAGAAGTTCCATTCTGCTCTATAATGTGTACAGAAGGAAACTTCTGATATGGAGCAATCGTGATACCGTCCAAAGTGAAACGATTGCTCTTATTTTTTACCTATCTTTTACCTCTTCATAGACCTTCTCAATTCCCTTTCTAACAATATCTGATTTTGATAAACCAGTTTTTTCACAGCAAAATTCTAAAAGTTCAACTTCCCTATCAGAAAGCCTTATTCTATATTGATTGTTTTTGGGGTCTTTTGTTGGCCTGCCTGTTCTTGGTGACACTTTTTTCCTCCTTTCTTTTGGCTACACATAAATTATATATTTTGTGTAGCCAAAAGTCAATAGTGAATCCCTAATTTCTTTTTTTCTCTTATTTTCGCTTTTTTGTTCATTATTTCGTCAGATATTGCATACCTGGTACAGTCAAGAAAATGGTTGTCTTTATCAGGGTATGATCCTTTGAAATTTCCGTTTTTATCCTTTTCCAGTTCATATGAGGAAAATTCACGGGCTGCATTCGGGCACCTCACCGGATCAATAACAATATAATCCAAATCATTGGCCAGGTAATTGATCCCAAAATCAACGGATCCGGGCCCCTTTTTTGCCGGGTACACCCTCAGGCCTAACTCATTGAAGGAGGATATGGAGCGGGGTTCCTCGCTGTCTGCTATGATGATCTTGTTATCAGGATTTAGCTTCTTAATCTCCTCCACAGCCTTCCGGGTTTTTAGGTTCACCTGGTAGATCTCAGCAAAGATATAGAGCCGCCTCTGCTTCTTATTCAGGTGCATTCTTCCAAATGCAAGCGGATCCGCCGCAAAACCAAAATCCAGGCCTTGCTTAATCTTATCAAAGATCGCTATCTCTTCATCCGTGATCTCCCTCAGAATCACATTATCAAATACTTTTCCACCGGTTCCAGTAGCCTCTCCCAGGTACTCATGCCGGTATGCCATTCTTTTCCGCTTTTTGAGCTCTTCAGCCTCAATGAAAAATTGCTCTCCCAACCAACTCCTGGGCACTGTCAAATAGGTGGAATGGCTGCACAGCGTATCCTCCCGCACCTGAAGCACATCCTGATTTACCCATGAATTGAGGCTCTTTGGCGGGTTCCATGTGTAAAATACCACATACTTATCACCGCCACGCATTAAGGACTGGTTTATTTTTCTTTCATCTTCATCCCCTTCAAACTCAGCCCTTTCCTCATACCATATGTATTTAAAATAGCCCTTCCTCAGTTTGATTGACTTGGACTTGTTAGGATCATCACAGCCCCTAAATACAATCCTTTGCCCTGTTGGCTTATAGGTTAGCCTCAGGGGGGAGAGGGTGATTTTCCATAGGTGGCTCACCTCTAACGCATCTATGGCCCATAGGAGCTGCTCAAAAACGCTCTCGGCCAGGGTGTTGCCCACTTTTCTGAAGCAGGCGGCATTTGCGTTTGGATCTTCCATCATCCCCGTGATGATCTCAATGCTCACGAATGATGATTTTGTGGATCCCCTGCCTCCATACAGCTTATAATGCGTGTGTTTCCCTTCCAGAATATCCCAATGAATATCATAGAATTGAGGCGCTATCAGTTCGCTGAGCCTAATTTCCATCCGTTTTCCGTGGAATATCGTTGATAATGGTCACGGGCTCCATCTTTGCCTCTATCTCCTGCTTGTCGATAAAGAGCCGGTACCTCTTCCCCAGGAGCTCCGCCGCCTTCGTTCTGTCCTGAAGGGAGGCATCCATATCAAACTGATCTTTCTCCTCTCCCCTCATCACCCTTGTGAGGTATTCAAGCACCTCTGAGGCGGTTGCCACCCTCTTTTCCTCCATCTGGGCAAGCCTCAGCTCTATATATTCTTTTATGTCAGGTTTTGTCAGGTTCTCACTTCCCATGGATCTGGCCGTTTTTTCTGAATATCCTGCCTTTTTTGCGGCATCAGTGAGATTCAGGGATTCAATGTAATAATCACAAAAAGCCTTCTGCTTCTCACTCATTTTCCGGGCAAGCTGCTCCATTCTCTCCTCTTTTGCCCTCTCCATCCTCTCTCACTTCCTTCCACTTGTCTGCCAGGTATTTCAGCAGCTTCACCTTACTGAAGAAAACCTCTCCATCCCGGTTCGGGTGCTCTTCCCATAAAATCAACTTTGTGCATAGCCGCCCTTGGCTCTCTGAATAAAATTGCTGAGTATTTATCTTGTATACAATGCCCTGCTGCCTCAGGGCCTTCAGTAAATTATTGATTTTCCCTTGTACGTTCACCCTTCCCCCTCCTTTGCACACGAAAAAGGCACCCACGCACAGAGGCGGGATGCCCTTTCCTTCAGGTTTCAATTCATAAGGGGATAAGCCAACAAATTTTCACCTGATAGCATTATAGATCATTTAAAATGAGAATTGTGAGAAACTTTCATTTTTTTCTCTTTTTCTTTTCCGGGTGTTCCTTCAGGTACTTAGTGAGCAGCTTCTCCGGGTATGTCCGATCACAGTTCATGGCGGCGGCCACTTTATCCCAGGAGAGCCCCTCTTCATACCTCAGGCTTATAATTCTCCGGATCCTGCTGTCATTTATGCTCTTTATGTACTGAGATATTTTAAACTCTGCATCCACCGCCTGCTGCCGCCGCTTCAGCAAAAGGAGCTCACTTTCTGTCAACTCCCTCCGGCGCTTCCGGCTTCCTTTATTGTCTACCCCGGTTATTGTCTTGGTTGTGCGTACATACGGAAAATCGGGCATGGAAGCCTGCACTCTATCTGTCACTTTTCCCACCCTTTGCTCCTGCATTTTTTCAACCTTGGCATCCAACTCCTGGATCTCTTTCCTGAGATCCAATAATTGCTCTAACTCACTTTTAGTCACCCTCAGCACCTCCTAATTGAACGGGAGCCCTTCATATTCTTCAGGCGCTTCCATGTAGCCGCCTGCTGCCGGGCCGGTGTTCCCCTGCTTCCCGTCACAGAATGTAAAGCCTTCACAGATAAACTCTGTATAATATATCTTGTTTCCATTCTTTTCATAGGAGCCGCTTTCTGCCCTGGCACAAATTCCGATCCTCATGCCTCTCTTCAGGTGCTTCTCAACAAATTCACCTCTGCCGCCCGCTCCTTTGTCGGTCTGTCTACTGCCAGGGTAAACCTTGCCACACATACCGGCTTTTCACCCTGGCTATATCTCACTTCCGGATCCCTTGTGAGCCTCCCTATGAAATTACAGCTATTCATTGCCCACTTCCTCCTCTCTTATAACTTTTTCCTCTTTCACATTACTCAGAGGAATACAAAAAGTGCCCTGAGGTTCCCATTCCTTCCAGTGCTCCTCAAATTCTTCAAAAGAATCGTACAAGCACATGCCCGCCTCTGTTTCTGTTTTATACATGGTTTCCATCACGGCTCTTTCCGATTCTTCCGGCCAACTGTAAAGGTGCCATGATTCGTGATTGTCATAATCCCACAATGAGAGGAGCAGGGTGTGGCCATCTATTGGCCACCCGGTTCCGCTCACCTTCCCCTCAATAATTTTGGGCATATAGTTCCGCATAGTCATACCCCCTTGATCTTGGTTGCTATCATATCCGCTGTATGAGTATAGAGCACATTCGGGCACCGTTTCACAGCTTCCGTGTAATATTTCCACTCTTTACTGTCTGTAAAAGCTCCCATGTGATACCGGATACAGAGCTTTTCTTCCACCGTGAGATCAATGTGCCCCATGAGCATGATCAAGCTCTTATCTCCATGCCCTGGCCACAGCGCCTCCTTATTCCATACCGCCTGCCCTGGCCCATATACCGGCCCGCCGCCCTGGTCTACTGATACAATCTCCTGCTGTATCACATAATCATCCATTTTACACACATCATGCAGCATTCCCACCACGGCGGGGCTCTCTTTCCTCTGCCACTTCAGGCCCAATCTATCAGTAAGCATGATCAGCTCATGTGTTACCTGAAGGCTGTGATCGAATAGTGAGCCCTCATAGGAAGCATGGTGCTTCATGGAAGCCGGGGCCGTATAATACCCCACTTCCTCCAACCAATCCAGGAGCCTGCTGCCGCCCACATTCTCAAAAAACTGCTGCATGATAATCTTTTTACTTTCCATTTTCAGCTCTTCCAATTTCTTCCCTCCTATTTCTTCTCAGTCAATGCCTTGGCCACCGCTATGAATAGCGCTATCAGAATCATAAGCACCAGGGCCGCCAATACAATCAGACACCCGGCCCCTATCATTTTCAGAATCGTCCACATGATTTCCATTTTGCTCTCCTCCTCTCATAAATTCTGCCGCCGCCATGATCTCCCTTCTCAGTTCTTCCATGCCCGCCGCCGCATTTAAAGCCGCCTCATGGACTTGGCGGGCCATTTCCTTCAGCCCCTCTCCTGCTGCCCTCTGTGCCTCTCTCAGGCGCTCATGGAGCAGCTCAGGCCAGTGCTCTGCCCACCATGCCTCATACTGCTCCGGGTTCATTCCATATATTTTTTTAAATTGCTTTCTTTTCTGCCTCCTATTCAATGGCCGCCTCCCTTCTTGGATCCATGAAGCGCTCCCTCTGCTCCCTGAGGAGCTTTTGCATTTTCTCCTCAAACCTATGGCCCAATACCTTGCAATCAGGAGAGGCGCTGAAGGAAATGCTCAGGCCTCCATGCTCAGGAGCGCCGGTGTCAAAATTGATTAAATACCCACATTCCTCCTTATCATATTCCACAGTACCGGTGAGCCACCGCCTGCCATCCTCCCAATCCCGCACCTTTACCACATCACCCTCATAGATCTCATGGCCTTCCATATCCTTCCGGCCAATTTGAAACATGATACAGCCGGGCCCCATTCGGATCATGCCCTCCCATCTCATATTCCTCAGATCAATTCCGAACACTACCCCATCCCGGTTCAGCAGATAACGGAAAGTATTCTCTGTTACGTCCTCCGGCATGAGCATTTTGCCATCCTGCCATATTCTGAATTTATGCCCCATTCTGCCTCCTATCTGTAAAAATTGTGATTGCCTACTGTCTTTATGTATTCCAAATTTTCAGAGTGCCAGGTGTTCTCCCCATTGTATACAGCTTCAAAATATAGGGCCCCTTCACTTTCATCCCATTTATCAATGAGCACCATATCCAGGGCGGCCCAACATTCTGCATTAGGCTCCACCCGATCAAACCGGCCATTTTCTACCGGTGTAAACTGCCCATCCTCAAAAATTACCTCCTCTATGGTATCCGGGAAGGCGCTGCTTTCTTCTCTATTCAGCACCACCCGGATCACCATTGCCTTCCCTTCTATGCACTCACCCTCTGCTTCAGCCATTGCAAGGCGGGCCAAAAGGTACTCATTGCGGGAATTTCCGGATCCTGATCGGGTTTCCTGAATAGGCTCCTGCTGTGCCCTCTCAGGCCCTGTGGCCTTATGAGGGAGCTCTCCGGCCTCCGTTTCCTGCTGAATCTCTTCCACTGGCACCTCCACCGGCTCCTCTGCCGCCATTATTTTGCATATTATGGCCGCCACAATCAGAATGGCCGCAAATATTACCGCTGCCCTCCTGGCCGCTCTCAGCCTCCTCCTCCGGATCCTCCGCTTTTTCTTCGCATATGCTACACGCAAAGAAGGGCTCCCTGCTGCCTCTAATGAGAAAACCTTTACATTTCCCGTTTGCGTCCTTCTCTGCCTTCCTGCATTTCTCTCCCAGGAGCGGCGCTCCCGGACTTGGATCGGGTAACTCTTCATTGAAAATCCCCTCCGATGCTCTCATTACTGCTGCCCCTTTCAAATTTTGTGAGCTCCATCTCCTGCTTCTCCTCATTAAACTGGATACTCAGGAAGGTTTTGCATTGCAGGCAGCGCCCGGCTCCCTGGTTGATCCCCATTTCCATGAATATACTTTTGCAGATCCACAGCTCATGCCCGCACTCCGGGCATATCCCTTTATACCTTGGCCTTTTGTCCTGCTCCATTGCTCTCTCCTTCCTGGGTTCCTTCAATTATCTCCTTTATGGTGAGCACATAATACTCCACCCCCGGCTCCGCTCCCCACTCTTCTCTTCCGGTTTTTATATCCAGGCTGCACAGCGCCCGGAATGAAGGGCTCTCTTTGCTGTACCCGTTCCTAAATACCACCTCATGCACATCCCAGCCGTATGGTATGAAAGAATGAGGGTACATATAGAAAACCTTTTTAAATCGACTTTTATAATATGGCTTGATTTCCCGGTATTCCTCTTTTTTCTCCCCGGTGAGGATCATTTCATACCACTTCCGTTTTATGGGTAATATGATCAATATTTCTCCTCCTTCCTAACAACTCACTATTGCCTCAGCGGCGCTCCTGGCCGCCTCCTGGGTGCTCCACTTCAGCTCCTCTCCATTTCTCACCTGCATATCACCTATATAGGCATACCAATGGATCCCGCCCTCAAACCGCCTCACCCTTATATCTTCTTTTTGGAAGTCCGGGAAGATCAGCTCTTTCCTCCTGCAAAATTGTGTATAGTCTACTGAGAAGGTGCTGCCTCCTGCCGGATTGATATACACAGCACCGTATTCCCTTATGTCGTTGAGCTCCTTCATGCCTCTCTCCATATTGAGGCACCGGATCCCATCCAAAAATGTTCCTTCAATGTTTTGGGCCTGCACGATGGCCGCCTGCATGAGCATAAAATCCCGGTTGCCTTCCATACTTGCCCTGATCCGCTCTTCCAGGCTCATATTCTCAGGCCGTTTCCCGTCCTTATACATTCTTATTGCTCCCTCATACCTCTGCCCATCGGTTCTCTTGTGGTATTCCGTGAGCTGCTCAGCATTCGTTATCTTCAGCCACCAACCACCATCATAGACAAAAAGCCATTCCACCGGAAAACTCCTCCTAATCCTCAAATTTTATGGGCTCATTCCCGCATATCTCAATTAGCTGCTCCTCCGTTGCCTGGCAACCATTTAGCTTTTCTATTTCAAAAACCATTGTTTTCTGTATTGCCCGGTTTTCGTATTTGCATATTATTTCTTTTGCCGCATCCGCACTGATCAGCCGCATTATGAGCCTCCTTCCTGAAAATTCGCTTGCTTATCCCCTTATAACCCCACCGCCGCAAAGGCGGCGGGATTGATATTGATTATTTTTTGATACTGAAGCAGACGGGCACCCGGAGAGCGTAGGAGCAACTGCTGCTGCTGGCAATGCCATTGTTGTAGACAAAGCAGGCAAGGGTAGAATAGCCCGCACACACAGACAGCAGCCACCAGCTGGCCCTCTCTCCGTCCTGGTCAAATTTCACCCGGTTCCTGGGATCCTTGAAAATCTCAAACTGCTGCCCCTCCTCCACTTCAGAGGCCCAACTATCGGCAAATACTTCAAATTCAGACGGGAGCCACAGCTTCAGCATGAAGCGCTCCTCTTTCCCTTCCACAATCTGAAGGCACTCCCTCTCACTGATCACCGCCTTCAGCTCCTCAGGCAGGATGGCCCATACCTCCTCATTCAGATACCGGCACAAATCCGATTCTTTAAAGCCTCCGGTGTTTCTCCCGTTCTCATTCCACACCACACGCTCAGGCAGGAGATCCTTGCTTACAAATTTCACCTCTTCCTCTGTAATATCTGCCACCACATACACCATTTTCTGCCCGGTGAGCAGATTATCAGAGATTTCATCCCCTACTTTCAAAGAGCCTGCTGCCACCAGTTCCTTCACCTGGCCCCAATTTGTTTCCTCTGTCCTTTTCTTTGTGATTTCCATATGTTTCTTATCCTCCTTATATTTTCTCAGGCTATTGGCCGCCTGCTGCCTTCTGTAATTCTTCCATGGTTTTCTCTGCTTCCTTATCCTCTGCCCCTGCTGCCACAAGTGCAATATGGATCGCCCTCAGCTTTACCTCTCCAATCCCTTTTATTTTCCGTATTTCTTCCAGTGCCGTGGGGAGATTGAAGGAAGGAGCCGCCTGCTGCCGACCGGCCTCATATCCTGCTGTATATCCCCGCTCATAATATCCGGCAATATGGCTCTCCATGGTGCTATGATCCATTTTTCGGATCCGGTCAAATTCTTTCCGGTTTACCTCAACCGCCTTTTTCTTCTTGGCCATCCGTGTTCTCCTTTCCTGCTCAGCTATTGGCCGCCTGATCAAATAGCGTTAATTGGCCATCGTCCAGTTTTCCAACCTCATTCCCCCAACAATCCCAACCTTCAGAATGCTGCCGGGCAAAAAGTTCTATGTAATTCAGTTCATCACCCATAAGCTCCCGGATCTTATCCCGTACCACTTCCGGCTTCTGAGAATGCGGGCCAATCACCTCCTCAATAATTTGGCTCACCTTATTGCTTTTCCTGCTCGGCTTTCCTCTTGTGCCAATGAAGCAGGCCTCTGTATTGCCTCTAGTCCACCGGCCCAGGCCAAAAAATTTCCCTTTACCGCTTTTATTCAGCTTGATCCACTGAAAACCTATGGTTTTATACTTGAATCCCCATGCCTCCATGAGCTCAATGCCTTCCTTCAGCATTGGGTATGTGATCCACATGAAAATTACACAATCCTTTGCCGCCAGTTCCTTCACGGGAAGATCTTTTATATCCTGAATTTTCATGGTGTCATAATGGAGAGCACATGCTCCATTGCATTTCTTATCCTGGTATCTCCACGGCGGATCCGCATAAATCACATCGTACTTTTTCACCGGGGAGAAAATATCTATTTCGGCCATGCCTTTCCTCCTATCTGAGCCAGGTTTCAGCAATCACCGGATCCTCTCCCTCTGTCCGGGTGAGCCGTGTTGTGAATCCTGCTGCCCTTATATCTTTTCTTATTTCCTGAAGCGTTTCCCTCTTAATGAGCGTATTTGTGGGCAGATTCCTGGCCCCTTCCCACACCCTGGCCACATAGGCATCCGGGTAGTCTTTGGGATTTTTATACACCACTATCACCGGAAAACTCAGATCCGAAAAATCCACCTGCCTCAGGCTCTCCATGAGCTTCTCCTGCTGCATCCTCTTCCTCCTCTAAATAGTTCTTTTCAAATTCCTGCATCCATTTCTCATGCCCATACTTGGCTTCAAAAGCCCTCTGTGCAATCTGTTTCAACTTCCGATCCACCTCTGCATTATTGTGGGGAGCCTCCGGCCCATACTCATGGTGACGCTCAGCGCACATATAACCCCACAGCCCATAATGCTCTGCTTTCTTCCTGAAGGCACCAAACCGGCCATATATAAAATGGTGCTTATGCAGGCCGGTGTGCTTCAGCTCTCCATAATATCCACGCTTTTCAGCTTCCTCCCTGCACAAATAGCACTCCCTGATCCGGGTGTCCTGAATGATACTCTTAGCCATTGAGCACCTCCCTCAGCTCCTTCACAATCTCCTCCTCTGCATAGGCCGCCTGATCTTCTGAGTAAATCACCGCCATATTGGCTATGGTGATAGGAATGCCCCGCTCCCTGGCCTGCCGGATCTCTCCCTTCATTCCCTCTGAAATGTTGGTGAAGATCCTCAGCTCTCCGCAATCCTTCAGGAGCTCCAACCCCATCCTCATGCCTGCTGCCCGCTGTGATTTCACATCATCATTGAGCACTTGTGCATAGAACAAATGAGGGCAAATGGGGATCTTTCCCTCTTCGATCACCGTCATGCAAAAGAATTTTGCAAGCTCCAAATTCGTGGCCTTATCTCCCCTGCTGCCATATTGTGAGCATATATAAACCCTTTCCATGCTCTCCTCTCTTTCCAGTTCCCTGAGCTTCTCCTCTGCCTCATGGTTGCTCATGCTGTACTTGGGCCCTCTCAGCTTCAGCAGCTCCTCAGCCGCCTGCCCCATCTCTCTCATGTTTTTCTCTGTCAATTTCTTTCCTCCTTTCTACCAACACGGCCTAACCGTGTAGGGATCCATAAAATCCAATTCCTCCGGATCAGCATAGGCAATTTGTACCCTGATACCGGCCCGCACACATTCCACTATTGAATGCACCTCTGTAATACTCCGGTAATTGTCAGCAATGGCCTCCATCACCGCATCTGTTACTGCCTCCACCGCCCTCTCAACCTCTTCCTTGGTTCCCTTCACATTCTCCTGCATTGCCTTCCTGATTGTTTCTCTCATGGTTCTGTATTCTTCCAACTCTCCAACTCCTTCCTGAGGTCTGATTGCATTATGTTCTCATATTCGTGGTGATCGTCCTTCAGGGTGTAGGTGTGCCTCTTCCCCTTCTCAATCAGCATTTTCCACAGCTCAGCATTTTTCACTGGCTTCCCTTTTGCACCGATCCACCCATTCTCCTGCCACTCTTTTGGCCACTCCTGCTGCATGGAGATCAAAATGTGGCTGCACTTGGTAAATACCAGGGCTTTGCATGGTTTTTTCAGAATATGAAAAGCATTGATCATGGCCATAAGGTTCCCCTGGGTTTCTGTACCTTCTTTCACATGCACAAATCCCTGCCGGGTGTCTAGGCGCTCTCCCCGTTTGCACTCCACCAACCACATGGCCACCCCATCTCTCCTGGCCGGGCCTCTCCATGTGCTCTCAATGAATATGCTCACCTCATGCATCCTCTGAATCACCTCCTGGATCAATCTTTTTCATGGTGTAATGCTGATACGGGAGCCCCGTCACCGGGTTTTCACCATTTACCACAGAATCCTTCACAATGTACCAACCTTTTTCCGGCTTCGGCTCCTTCCTCCACCTCCTGCTATGGATCACCTCTTTTTTGGGCTCAGGTATGATCAGATTTCTGCTCCTGGAATAAGAGCAGCCCTCCTCCTCTTCCTTGGTTTCTTTCTTCACTATGTACTCAGCAAGATCCTCAAACTCCCCATCCTCATACAGCGGGTGGAAGCTCTTTGATCCATATTGCCAAAACTTCAGCACCAGTTTTTTGGTATTCAAATTCTGATCCGCTATATCCTCAATGATCAGGTGATGGTGACATGCTCCCTGCTTCCCCCTCTCCGTGACCGCTATCCACTTGAATGGGATCCCTGCCTTCTTATACACCTTCCTCATATCAGACAAGAATTTTCTCAGTTGCTTCTTTGCCTCTTTGAAGGATCCCGGCCTCAGCTCTTTCTTATAGCTCAGGATCAAATGCCAATCACCCTCATGGAAATTTGCCAGGATCAACCTCTGCACCCTCTTCTCTCTGTTCGTCTTATTCTGCCGGGCTATGTCCTCAGGTGTCCTCTTCCTCTTCGGCCCCCTCTTCACTCCTGGGGCCCCATAATTACCAGGGTAGTATTTTGCAATCTGCTTCACCCATCCCAGGTCATATATTTTTTTCCAGTACAAACCGTATATCACCCCCATCTTTAATATCTTGATCAAGTGCTTAACAAGGCCGAAAAGCCTTGATTTTAGCCGCTTTTTCACTTGACCTGGATGCCCAAAAGTGATATACTGTCTTTAGGTGTTAGTATGTCCTCAGGGCATATGTCGGGAGCAGATTTCTCAGATCTGCTCCCGTTCTTTTATGTAAACCATTTACATCACTGCCACCTTCCTGGCAGGCATGGCCGGATCCGGATGGCTCTCCTTCTCCTGGTTCTCCACCCTTCTCTTGGCCACCTGGATGCAGGCTTTAGTGAAACGCTCCTCATATCCCTCTGAGAGCGTGATCTTCACTTTTATATCTTGTTTCATGCCCTTCTCCTCCTATCTGCTTTCTAATAATGGTGTAAAACTCTTTTCCTGAAGGCTCCCCATCATGGCCCACATTCTCTCCAATCGTTCCATTTCTTCCGGTGTTGGGATCTCCGGCTCTGTTCCTGAAGAATCTCCAAAAAGCCGATGCTTTTGTATGAATGCCTCAAAGAGGAGCTCCTGCTCTTCCTTCAGCAAATCCCGGTAAAACTCAAATTCGATCCGGATCTGTATCTCCTGGGCCTTTGTGCATTCCACAATGAGGATGCTTTTTGATCCCTTCCCGTATCTCCGGCAAAATTGCCCTTCTTTGTCATTCCTGTCCCGGTATACAATTTGAGAGAGGAGCCGGTGCTCAAACTCTCCCCGGTATTTGATTTCATACCGGCTCACCTGATCCCCTTCAAGCTCCAACTGATCCACCCCGTACTTGGCCATGAGCTGCTTCAGCTTCCGCTCTGCTCCTTCCTTCTCTCCTCCCACACCACGCTCTGCAAGGGCCTTCAACTTTTGCAGGAGAGCCTTTTGCTTCTCATTCAACCTCTTTCCCTCCTGCTGCCTCTATCTTCTCAAATTCTTCCTGCATTCCGGCGATCACGCTATCATCCAATGAATTGAGAAGGGCCACAGCCTCTCCATGCCTTCCTTCAGCTATAAACTGCACCGCCTTCTCTTCCACCTCTGCCCGGTGATCCATTTCTGCCTGCATACGCTTGATCAAGTCTATTTTTCTGTCAATCTTTTGCATGGGCTTCTCCGGTCTGCCCTTCCCAAACTCTTTATATAACTGCTGCCGCCTCTCCTCTGTTATGAGGCCCATCTGCCTTGCAAAATCCAGTGATCCCAGGTGTGAATGATACCAGGCCATTTTCCCCTCATAGGTACTTGCTTCATGGATCATCCTCGTTGCCTCTCTCCTCATTGTTGCCAGGAGCTTCTCTACATTCTCAAATGCCTGCTCTTTTGTCGGGCCTTCTCCATTCAGCGGCTCTCCACAGCTCTCACACCACTGGATGCTTGGTGCCATTCGTGAGCACACCGGGCAGGGTTCTCCCTGCTCCACCTTGTAAAGCACCCACTGATCTCCTTTTGGCTCCTCTTCATCCATCCAACCGGAACCGCCGCAAGTAGCCTCACCGGCCCGCACAATCAACACATAATTTCCCTGAAAACTGCCGCTCTTTTCATATCTCAGAAAATCTCCCACTTCACTCAGGCTGAGCTTTCCTCTTTTCTTCTCCAATACCAGGATGCTGTTATCGTGCATGTCATAATCCCACATAGCCTCAATTTTTGCCGCTGCCATCACAGCTCACCCCCTCTCCGTATTTCCTCAATTTCCTCCTGAATGCGGCTGAGCGCTGCCCTTGCTTCTCTGAGTTCCTCTTCCTTCTTTGCCATTACCTCTGCCCTTGGCAGCATATCCATAATGAGCACCATTCCAAAATTCACATACAGCTCAGCGATCTGCCTCTTCCCTTCCGTTTCACTGATAGCCGGGTGGAAAGTATACACTCTTTCAATGAGTGCATAATCTGTATTAGATACCACCGGGATCTCCTTTTCCTTCGGTGTGGCCTCTGCCACTTTGCTCATAAATTCATCCTTTGTCATTTCCCTACTCCTCCCCAATCTCAACTCTGATCACCCTATCTGTATGCCTGCCTCTTCTCTGCCCTGGCCCGGCGCTAAACTCTAGCCCCATATCATTCAGAATGGTTATGGCTCTTCTTTCCTCCTCCTCTGAATATGGATTGAAAACTTTAGATTCCCTCTCAGTCAGATCCGGGTAGCCTAAAAGAATATTCAGGGTTTTTCCGTTGTCCTTGGTGTGCTCAAATCCCGCTGCCCTCAGGGCCTCTCTGATTTCATCAACCCTGATCTTCCTGGCCGCCGCTCTCACTGTTTTCATAAAGCCCTTTTCTACTTCCTGGAGCTTACTTTCATCCACATTCCTGATCGCATTCAGCAGATCCTCAATTTGTTCACTTCTCCTCATGGCTCCCCCCTCCTCAATTCATTGCCTTTTCAAGAATTTTCTTCAGCTCTGCCCGCTTTGTAAAAAGCATTTTCTTGGCCGTTTCCGTGTCGATCTGCCCGTTTGTGAGTGCTGCAATGCCATGGAGCAGCTCTTCCATGTCCTGAAATTCCTCTTTATATGCTTTATCAAATGCCGCCTCTAACTCTGCATTTTCCGGCTCAGCCTCATATGCTTCATCCGCTTTACTTGCAGCGGCTTCCAGTTCCTCAAACTTTTCCAATTTCTTCAGCAATTCCTTCCCGCTTACCTTCTTTTCTCTCTCAAATCTAAAAAGAAAATACTCTCCATTGTTTGTGCAGCATCCGAAATAGTCATCCGTGCGGGTGAAATGGTACTCCACACCATAAAACTGCTTTACTGCCAACTTGAAGATCTCAAATTGTGCAAATAAGCGATCAATATCTTTTGTCAGGCCTTCATATTTCTCAGGCTCTCTCCACTGGCTTGTGCGGCTCCTCTCTTCCAGGTAAAAATCTATTGCTTTTACAGTTTCAACCATCTTCCCGCCAAACTCTGTCCTTTCAAATCTTGCTTTTACTAATTTCATGGCTTATCCCTCCATTTTGTTTAAATAACTGCCTGCTTCGCTCTCGGATCCACTTCCTGCTCCTTCTCCTGCTTCCGGCCCATGTTCTGCCGGGCCAGGAGCAGCTTCACACCGCTATCAATCAGCAAAAGGCTCTCAGGATCCAGTAACATGAGGTTTTGCACCGTTTTATGAAAATCGCTCTGTTTCTTCATTGTTTTTATTCTCCTTTCGTTCTATTTTGTGCCCTCTGCCTACATTATAGTGCCCTTTGCCCACATTGTCAATATCTTTTTGTGCCCTCTGCCAACTTTTTATTGACTTTATCAGTTTTCAATGCTATTCTTTTCTTGGAGGTGATTTTATGACGCAAGGTGAGCGCATCAAAGAGGCCAGGAAATACCTGGGGCTTACCCTGGAAAAGTTTGGGGAAAAGTTAGGTGTCGGAAAAACCGCTATTTCCAAATTGGAAAAAGGTGAGAGGAACCTCACAGATCAGATGGTAAAATCTATTTGCCGGGAATTTAGCATAAGTGAGGAATGGCTCCGCACCGGCTCCGGCAATATGCGTATACCGATAGAGGATGAGGCTGCTGCTGCCGTTTCGGATCTCGTAGAAAAAAGCAACCCCTTGTATGATGTTATTAAGGGGATCATGGTTGCCTATCAGAAATTGGATGGCCCTTCCAGGGAAGTTATTGATCAATTCATTTTGGATGCCGTTTCTCAGAGGGGCCACCCACAAAAGGCACCTGAGCCTGCTGCCCCTGATCTTTCTGAGCTTACCATTGATGAAAAAGTGGAGCTATACCGGCAAGAGTTGATCCGGGAGAAAAAAGTGGCGGGAGAATCGCAAGCATTACAAGAAAACGCTTAGAAAAATTATTACATAGAAATGAATGGGGATGATTGAATGGAAAATACAAAATACTGTAAGTTTTGCGGCCAAATTATAGATATAGATTGCGTGGTATGCCCCAAATGTGGGAAACAAGTGGAAGCTCTGAAGGGATCTGATACTCCGATTGTGATCAATAACTCAGCAAACTCCTCTGCCTCCGCTGCTGCCACCGTTTCTGCACCAATGCTCAGAAGAAAATTGCCTTGGTATCTCAGAACCATGTGGATCCTGATCTTCGGTCTTTTTACTGGCGGCCTTTATTGGATTATCGGCCCTATTATGAGGGTTTCCTGGAAGTCACATAATTAAAATGAAAAAGCCCCGGCTATTCACCAGGGCCCCATGAGATAATGCTCATGTATTCCGCAAAATATATTTTAGCATTATCTCCGGGAGCTTTCAATCAGATTCCGGGCATTTTTATGCCCTTTTTTAGGAGAAAATAGCATGAATTTTGGAATATATTGCAGAAAATCATATTTTGTTGATACTTCAGAGAGCACACAGATGCAGCTCACAAAATGCAAGGAACATATTGATCAGAGATTTTCTGAGGTTAGCTCTATCTCATTTTATGAAGATGATGGCTATGTGCGTTCTGATATGGATCGGCCAGGCATGAACCAACTGAAGGAAGATATTGCAGCAGGCCTCATTGATTGTGTAATCATTTATAAAATAGATCGGGTGTGCTCCGATATGATGGATTTTTGCACCTTCTACTCTTACCTGAGGGAGCATGAGGTTAAGTTTATCACAGTAAGAGATGGCATTGATACCACCACACCCCTGGGAGAGGCCATGATGTACTTAGCTGTTATCTTTTCCGGCCTGGAAGTTCGCACAGATTCCCTCAGGATCACCGATAATATGAACCACTTGGCGGCTAGTGGCTTTTGGTGTGGCGGCCAGGCTCCTATTGGCTATGATATAGCCACCGTTGACCTTGGATCCAAATCCCACAAAACGCTTGTATTTAATCAGGCAGAGATCGACTACAAAAACAATCTCATTGACATATTTTTAGAGAACGGCTTCAGCCTTCAGAACATGGAAACATATTGCAGAAATAACCGGATCACCTCTTTAAACGGGAGCTTTCTTTCTACCACTCAACTATATAGCATGTTTACCTCTCCGCATTGTGTCCGGGCCACTCCGGCTATGTATGATTATTTTGAAGCTAAAGGCTGCATGATTGATGAAAATTCCCCCCGTGAGAAATGGGATGGCCGCCATGGGATCATTGTGTATGGCCGCACCATGGAAAAGCGGGTGAATGGTAAAAAGCGCCATTCCCTGGCCCCGCCTGAGAAGTGGAGAGTGAGCATCGGCTTCCATGAGCCATACATGGAAGATCAGCGCTTTTTTGCTATTATGGCACAATTCGGGCATAACACTTTTTCAAAGGTTGCAAAGTATGATCTGCCGCTCCTGAAGGGTGTGCTCCGGTGCAAGTGTGGCCGTACCATGAGCATGAGCCGCAAGCAAAAAGCGGATGGCTCCGTTTCCACCTGGTACTATTGCCCCAAACGCATGAGGGCCGGTGCTGAGGCTTGCGACATGCGGCAAATTAAGGCCGATCTACTGGATGGGAAGGTGTTGGACGTATTCAAAGAAATACAGCATAACCCGGCCACCGTCAAAAAGTATCTGAAGGACAGGAAAAGGCCTGCAAGGGATTCCTCTGCCGCTGTCCGGGCCCAAATGGAAACATGCCAGGAAAAGATCGGGAAGCTCACCGCCGCCCTGGCCGTGAATAATGAATCTGCTGCCGCAAAATATATTATAGGGGAGATTGAAAAACTTGATATAGAATATAATACCCTCAAAAGCAAACTGCTGAATTTTGCCGCTGAGGAAAGACGGGCCGCCGCCCAAATGAAGAGCGCTATGGAGAAAAGAGAGGCCATCATCCGGCTTTTAGATAATTTTGACAGCTTCACAGCAAATGAGAGGAATGAGATCGCCAAAAACGTGCTGAAGGAATGCACCTGGGATGGGGAAACGCTTTTTATTATGCTCTAATTTTCCCTGAATTATTTTGATACCCTCGTAATCTGTGCGCAGCTTCACATAGGCATCACCTGACCGGAAGGAAGACA
>OFGR01000478.1_pt1 | contig 40320 bp, 35 predicted proteins | sample 1521811 | NCBI WGS metagenome assembly OFGR01 (sample SAMEA3504098, study PRJEB24116) | mouse gut metagenome | biome: mouse gut; feature: mouse-associated habitat; material: faeces | place: Denmark | collected 2011
TCTCTCTCTCTCTCTCTCTCTCTCTCTCTCTCTCTCTCTCTCTCTCTCTCTCTGCTGAAGCAGCATCAGCATGGTGTTCAAATCGTCCTTTACAGGACGCCCTCTTTTTTCTTCCTGTCTCCGGTAGAAAGGGCTTTTGCCCTGCCTGCTTCCTGCGTAAAACGGCGGCCCCCTGTGTTGTTGGGAACAACAGGACCGTCGTTTTTTATTCCCCCAGCATCTGTATGATACAGATGCTATGTATGCGTTGCGTTTAACCTACGGAACGTCAACTCTTAACTGGAGGAGCGCAAATGAAGAACCGAAAGAGCAACATGAAGCGGCATATGCTCAGCTTTGCTGCGACCATGGCTTTGGTTCTTGGTGGAGGCATGCAACTGTATGCCGCAGAGAAACTTGCGGATACGGTCTACCATAACGGTAAGATTTACACCGTTACGGAAACGATGGAAGAGGCCAAGGACGTCAAGAACGCGAAAAAGGCTGAAGTCGTCGCCACGCTGAACGGCAAGATCGTCTTTGTGGGGACCGAGCTGGAAGCCACGAAACTTGGCTACTTCGATGACGGCAAGGTCAACAAGATCGTCGACTTGCGCGGCAAGACCATGCTGCCCGGCTTTGTTGACGGTCACGGCCACTTCCCCAGCCAGGGAAACAATGACCTCTTCAAGGTCAACCTGAACAGCCCCCTCCTCGACGGTCCTGCCGATACAATGGACAAGCTCGTGGAAGAACTGAAGAAGAAGGCCGATACGCTGCCCGCCGGCAGCCCGATCATCGGCTTCAACTACGACGACACGCAGCTTGCCGAACAGCGTCATCCTTCCCGTGAAGATCTCGACAAGGCCAGCACGACGCATCCCATCCTGATCAGCCACATTTCCGGCCACATGTCCGTAGCCAACTCGGCCGCGCTGGAAAAGTACGGCATCACCAAGGATACCGTGTGCGAGGGGCTGGTAAAGGATCCCGCTACTGGCGAACCCACTGGTCTGCTCTTGGAAATGAAGGCTCAGCAACTGGTTCCTCTTGGCAATGAACTGAAGGTGAATGACGCACGCGGCGTTGCTCGCGCTTCCGAAGTGTACGCGGCCGCCGGCGTAACGACCGCCGACTCCGGCGGGGTGGGGCTCTCCGGCCAGATTCCCCTGCTTCAGGGGAGCATAGCCGCGGATGAGCTTGATCTGCGCGTGGTCATCCACCCCATGGCGTATTATCTGTATACCGACGAGAAGACTGGCATCAGCTTTGACGCCATGGGCCCCACCAACCGCCAGGCTCTCGGCTGGAAGAAGAGCAACGACGCTGACCCGTTCACCGACGGTTCCGATGCACTCCAGGCCGGCGCCGACCTGACGTCCCTGAACGCCGGCAAGGATGTGCCGGAAAACCTCCCCGCCAATCAGCTTCTGTTCGGCGCGTGGAAGATCATCTTTGACGGTTCCCCGCAGGGCTACACCGCGTGGATGAAGAAGCCCGGCTTCTACGACTGGGACGAGTATACCGCGGACCACAGCTTCGACAAGGCTGGCTACTTCAACGGTCTTGAGGGCACGCTGAATATGACTGTGGACGCTCTCAAGCAGACCATCAAGCTGTACCACGCCAACGGTCAGAGCACGGAAACCCACACCAACGGTTCCGGCGCGGCGGAAGCGTGGATCACTGCGGTTGAAGAAGCCGTTGCCGCGGCTCCCGATAAGAAGGACACGCGCCACACCTCCATTCATGGTCAGACGTTGGAACGCCAGCATATCCAGCGTATGGTCGGCGACTATGCCGGACTTGAAGGCACGGCCGACATGTACGAAGAGCTCGAAGGCGCCTTCAAGGACGGTGTTGTCGATACGACCCTGGGCGGGAAGCTGCCGGCCGGCAATCTGGGCGAACTCATGAAGGCCCAGAACAACTTCGTTTCGTTCTTCAACAACCATACCTACTTCTACGGCTACCGCCATACGAACAAGTTCTTTGGCCCCGGTCGCGCCTATAACATGAGCCCCGCCGGTTGGGCCACCGCCTACGGCCTGCCGTATTCGTTCCACAACGATACCTTCGTTACCCCGATCTCGCCCCTGCGCAGCATTCAGTCCGGCGTGACCCGTTTCTCGGGCGACGCCATCGCCGCCTCCGGGCAGGAAAACATCGAGGTCAACGGGACCGGCAAGGATTTGAACGCCAAGGCTCAGTACAAGGCCCGCATCACGGATAAGGAAACCCGCGACTTCTGGACCTATGACCAGCGCGTCAATACGTTGCAGGCTCTTCGCGCCGTCACCATCATGCCCGCCTGGCAGAACAAGGTCGAGGATCGCATCGGTTCTATCGAAGTGGGCAAGCTGGCCGACTTCACCATCATGGACAAGGACGTCTTTGAAGTAGCCGAAACGGCTCCGCGCACCATCGCGGATCTGCGCGTGGCGGCTACCATCGTGGGAGACAAGGTCGTACATGGTATGCTGCCCGACGGCGACGTCTTCGTCAGCAGCTTCCGCGCCGCGTATGATCAGCCCACGCTGAATACCGAAGTCACTATGATCGGCACTCCCGAATTCATCAGCCATGCCGATGCCGAAAAGGACTACGCATCTCTGAATGAAGGCGAAAAGCGTTTTGGTACCGTGAAGTTCTCCGCCTCCGTGGAGCCGGAGTCCAGCGCCGTCTTCCAGATGACGCTGCTCGGCAACGGCGACAAGCTCAGCAACATGAAGTTGTACAAGCTTACCGCGACCGAGAAGTTCGAGTATGAATACGGTCGTCCGGACGCCGGTTCCTTTGGTGATGCCTCCGGGCAGTGGTGGATTGCCGACTTCGCGAACCCCACCGTCGCGCTGTCCCTCGACGACGATCCCACGCTTGAAACCGACAAGCAGTACCTCGCATTCTTCGTCATTCGCGACAACGACGGCCGCTTTGACGTCGACGACGCCGAAGGCGTGATCACTGACCCGGTGACGCTGGTTTCCACCACCGGCGCCCTGCCCAACAACGGCGGTACGGCTGACCACGTCTATGACAGCGACAGCGGCAGCAGCAGCGGTTGCACCGTGGGCTCCACCCCGGCGTACGATCTGCTCGTCCTCTTCCTCGGCTTCTCGGCCATCGCCCTTATCCGCGTGGCCCGTCGCCGTAACAGCTAAATGAAAACCTCCCGTCCCGGATGATCTGTCCGGGGCGGGAGCCTTGCGCATAAGCGGGGTCGCACCCGCTGCACTTTTGTCTAGAAAGGTCGCATGGCGAATTTTTGCTATAAGGCTATAGCCGCGAACGGGAAAAACGTCCGTGGCGTGGTGGAGGCCGATAACGAACGGCAGGCTGTCGCGGCGGTACGCGACAAGGGCCTCGTGCCGCTCAGCGTCGAATCCGCCGCTGCGGTCGTTTCCGCTTCCGGGACGCCCGCGGACTCGCGTTTTTCCCTCAAGAGACTTCTGGCGGCCCTCCATCCCGTCCCCAAAACAGCTGTGGCGGCCATGGCCCGCCAGCTCGCTACGCTCCTCCACGCCGGGCTTCCCCTTGACGAGGCCCTCGGCAGCATCTGCGCCCACGATGACATGTCCCGTATGCAGGGCATCGTGGCCCGCCTGCGCGAACGCATCATGGCGGGCGGCGATCTGGCCGACGGGCTGGCCGAATTCCCGCATGTCTTTTCCTCGACCTTCGTCACCATGGTCCGGGCCGGGGAAGCCTCGGGTACGCTGGAACTGGTCATCGAACGTTTCGCCGAGCACATTGAGCAGCAGGTCGCGCTCGTGCGCAAGGTGCAGGCCACGCTTGCCTACCCGGTGCTCATGCTCTTTGTGGGGCTGGGCGTGGTCATCTTCCTGCTCACCTTCGTGATCCCCAAAGTCACGCAGATTTTTTCCGATATGGGCCGCGCCCTGCCGGTGCCTACGCAAATCCTGCTGGCCGTGAGCGACGGCATCCGCGCGTGGTGGTGGGTGCTGGCGCTGGCCCTTGCCTTTGCCCTCATCGCCTGCTGGCGTATGGGCAAGACACCCAAAGGCAGGCGGAGAGCCCACCGCCTGCTGCTGCGCTTTCCCGGTATTTCGGGCGTCTATCGGCCCCTCATCGTCGGCCATATGGCCCGCACGCTGGGGATGCTCCTCAAAAACGGCGTCACCCTGCTCAAGGCCCTGCATATCGTCCGGTCCGTGGCGGACAATACCCTCATGGTTGAAGCCGTGCAGGACATGATCGACGGCGTGCAGGCCGGGCGTGATCTCTCGGAATTCATGGGCAATCCCCTCGTTTTCCCGCCGCTGGCCCGGCAAATGGTCGCCGCCGGCGAACGCAGCGGCCAGCTCGGGGAAATGCTGCTCTGGGTCGCCAACGACTGCGAAAATCGCGTGGCCTCGCGCCTGCAAATCGTCACCTCGCTCATGGAACCGGTCATGATCCTCGTGCTCGGGGGGCTTGTCGGCTTCGTGGTCATCGCCATCATCCTGCCCATCTTTGAGATGAGCACGCTTGCGGGATAGCCATGCCGAAAAAACGCCTGCCCCTTACCCTCCTCACGCTGTCGAGCATCGCACTGGCCGCATGGTTCTTCGCCGAAGCGACGTTCTGGCTGCTGCGCGAGCCGTCCGCGGGCACGCCGTACAACGCTTCCGCCCCCGCCGGGCGTGCCGACGCCGAGACGCGTCCCCTGGCGAGCTTCGAGGGCATCAATGCCCGCAATCTCTTCGGCGCGGCGGTCTTCCCGCCGGGCAGCCGCCATGCGCGCGGCACGAAAGCCGAGGGTGCGGACGAGGAGGCCATCGAAGCCGGGGAAGCGGACGCCCTGCCCATCAGCAAGAAAAACTGGAAGCTCTTCGGGACCATCGTCAACAGCGGGGCGCACCGGGAGAGCCGCGCCGTCATCCAGATCGACGGCAAGGAACAAGCCTATCGCGAAGGCGACAGCATTCAGGGCTGGAAGATAGCCCTTGTGCAGCGCCGTTCCCTCGTCCTGTCCAAGGGAGGGACGCGCGAGCGCCTCATCATGGGCGATGCCGCCGCGCCCGCAAGGGCCGAAAGCAAGGCAGACGAACAAAAAGCCGTCAGCCGCAGCCGCCTGCGGGAGGAAATCGCCGACCTCGGCGCGCTCATGCGCAACGTTTCCGTCAGTCCGCAAGCCGTGGGCGGCTATCGGGGCCTGCGGATCGTCGCGCTCCAGTCGGGGAGTTATCTGGAAGAGCTGGGACTGCAAAAGGACGATCTGCTCCTCGGCGCGAACGAGAAGCCGCTGACGGGCTTCGGCGATCTGGCGAGCCTCGGCGATCTGGCTGACAAGGACGCCATCACCCTTGAAATCCTGCGTAACGGGAAAAAAACCATCATTCGCTATGATGTACAAAGCTGACGCCATGTTCGATTCGCTTGCTTCAACGGCCCCGGCCCTCCGCGTTGTCCTCCTCTGCCTCGCCCTGCTGCTCGCGCCGGGCCTGCCTCTCGTCGCCTCAGCCCCGGCGGAACCGGAAAGCGGCCTCACCCTTGATTTCAAGGAAGCGGACATCCATGCGCTCATCAAGTACATCAGCGAAGCTACGGGCCGCAACTTCATCACCGATCCCTCCGTCAAGGGCAAGGTGACGGTCTACTCGCCGATCAAGATTTCGCCCGACGAAGCCTTTGAAACCTTCGTCTCCATCCTGCGCGTGCAGGGCTACGCCGTGCAGAAAAGCGGAACGGCCTACAAGATCGTCCCGCTGAAAGAAGGTCTCGGGCAGGGCGAGGAGGCGTCCGTGGGCCGCAGCATGGGCGGCGAAACCGAAACCATCGCCACGCAGATCGTTCCCCTCAAGGTCGGAGTGGCTTCGGAGCTGGCCAAAATCCTGCCCTCACTGCTCGGCAAGGATTACGCCCTTTCCGCCTATACCCCCTCGAACACCCTCGCCATCACCGCTCCCGCCACCAACGTGGCCAAGGCGATGGCCTTTCTGGAGCAGGTCGAGTCGAGCAACATGACCGGGCGCGCCTCCACCATCGGCCTCCAGTACGGCGACGCCAAGACGCTGGCCGCTACCCTTTCCAAAATCCTCAAAAGCCGTGACGAGGAGTTTTCCAAAAAGGGCCGCCCCACGGTCAGCCTCGTGCTCGCGGACGAACGCACCAACAGCCTGCTGGTCTATGGCGATCCCGAATCCCTGAACATCGCCCGCAACACCATCGGCTCACTGGACATCCCCACGCCCAAGGGCAAGGGCGACGTGCATCTCATCTCCCTCTCCAACGCCAAGGCCGAAGATTTGGCGCTGGTCATCAACACGCTGGTGGAGCGCCAGCGCGCCTCCGGCACGGACGAGCAAAAGCCCGACACCGTCCTCTCAAAGGACATCAAGGTCGTGGCGGACAAGTCCACCAACAGCCTCGTGGTCACGGCCCGGCCCGACGAATTCGAGGCCCTCAGCAACATCGTCAGCAAGCTCGACGTGGTCCGCAAGCAGGTCTTCATCGAGGCGCTGATCATGGAAGTGAACAGCGAAGCCTCCTTCGCCTTCGGCATCAACTGGGCGGCGGCGGGCGAAGTCGGCGACGTGAACCTTATCGGCGGCGTGAGCCTCAACGGAGGCGCCGTTTCCCTCGGCTCCAACAAGATGGCTTCTCTGCCCTCCGGCATCAGCATCGGGGCCATTCTCAAGGACGCCTTCACGGTGGGCAACACGACCTACAACATCCAATCCATCCTGAACGCGGTCAAGGGAAACACGGACGTGGAAGTCCTGTCCACGCCGCAGCTCCTCACCCTCGACAACGAGGAGGCCAGCGTGGAAGTGGTGGACAACATCCCCTTTACCAAGGAAAGCACCACCCGCAACGACAATGACTTCACCACCCAGTCCATGGACTACAAGGACGTGGGCGTGAAGCTGAAAATCACCCCGCGCATCAGCGACGACGGTTCGCTGCGCCTTGAAGTGGAGCAGGAAGTCAGCCGCGTCACGCAGGGCCTCATCACCCTCACCAACGGCGAACAGCTCGTCGCGCCCACGACGCGCAAGCGCCTCGTCAAAACGACCATCCTCCTGCAGGACGGCCAGACGGCGGTCATCGGCGGCCTGCTTGACGATCAGAAGAGCTACAATCAGAGCGAAGTGCCGGGCCTCGGCAGCATCCCCGTGCTCGGCTGGCTCTTCAAGTCCCGCAGCAAGGACACCAGCCGCACCAACCTTTTCATCTTCATCACCCCGAAGGTCATCCGCTCCGCCGGGGACTCCCTCGATCTCACGCAGTCCAAGCAGCTCGTCCTGCACGAGACCAGCGTAGGCAAGGACGGGCTCGGCCTGCCGATCATGAGCAAGCCCAAACTTCTCAAACCCGTTTTCGTGAACTGATATGGCCGCACCCCTGACCGCCCTCCTCGAACGCCTGCGCCTCGATCCCGAGGTGCTGGAAGCCTGCGCGAAAAACGCCGAAGCCTCCGGCATCCCGCTGGAGCGCGCGCTTTTCGAGGCCGAGCGCATCGACGAGGCACGCTATCTGGAAACCACGGCGGCCATCCACGCCATGTCCTATGAGCCACGCCTCGCCAAGCTCACGGATCAAGAAGGGACGGGCTGGACGACCGATCCCGAACTGGTCTGCCGCGCTCCGCTCCTGTGGTTACGCAAGCACGTGGTCGTGCCCGTCCGAGATCGGGAAGGCGTGCTCGTGCTGGCGGCGAGCCAACCTTCCGGCTGGCTGCTGGCGCAGGAACTGGGCCTGCTGCTCGGGGAGCGCCTTGCGCGCCCGGTGCTGGCCCCCACCGCCGACGTCCTCGACATCATCAACCGCGTGTTCGGGGAATCCACACGCGGGGACGGTTCCGTTTCCGACGTGCTCGGGGACTCGGTCAACGCCATCGACGAATTCAACGAAGATGCCGTGGAAGACCTGCTCGAAGACAGCAGCGAAGCCCCCTTCATCCGGCTGGTCAACATGATCCTCGCTCAGGCCGTACGCGCCGGGGCGAGCGACATCCATATCGAGCCCTACCGCGACGTATCCCGCGTGCGCTTCCGTCTGGACGGCGTGCTCTACGAGCGCCACACCCTGAACAAGGCCCACCACGCCGCCGTGGTTTCGCGCATCAAGGTCATGGCCAAGCTGAACATCGCGGAAAAGCGGCTCCCGCAGGACGGGCGCATCGCCATTTCCCTCGGCGGGCGGCAGGCGGGCCTGCGCGTCTCGACCCTGCCCACCTCCTTCGGGGAGCGCGTGGTGCTGCGCCTGCTCGAAAAAAGCGAGCGCGTCCTTTCCCTTTCCGAACTTGGCCTTGGAGAGGAAGACCTGCGCCTCATGCACTCGCTCGTGGGCATCACGCACGGCATCGTGCTGGTTACCGGGCCTACGGGCAGCGGCAAAACCACGACCCTTTACGCCGTCCTCCAGGAACTCACCGCCCCGGACAAGAACATCCTGACCATTGAAGACCCGGTGGAATATGAACTCGAAGGCGTGGGGCAGATACAGGTCAACCCCAAGATCGGGCTGACCTTCGCGGACGGGCTGCGCTCCATCGTGCGTCAGGACCCGGACGTCATCCTCATCGGGGAAATCCGCGACGCCGAAACCGCCGCCATCGCCGTGCAGTCCGCCCTGACCGGGCACCTCGTCTTCTCCACCCTGCACACCAACGACGCGCCCGGCGCGGTGACCCGCCTTTTCGACATGGGCGTCGAGCCCTTCCTGCTCTCGTCGGTGCTGCGGGCGGTGGTGGCGCAGCGCCTCGTGCGTATGCTCTGCCCCCACTGCCGGGAAGCCTACCTCCCCGATGCGCAGGAACTGGAAAAGCTCGGCGCGGCCCGCTCGGCCTACGTGCCGGGCCAGCCGCTCTACCGTCCGCGGGGGTGCCCCGAGTGCCTCGATACGGGCTACCGGGGCCGCATGGCCATTTACGAGATCATGCCCATGAGCGACGCCCTCAAGCGGCTCGTGGTGGACAAGGCCGACGCCAACGTCCTTGGCGCGTGCGCCCTGCAAGAAGGGATGCGCAACCTGCGGCACGACGGGATGCTCAAGGTCGTCGCGGGCCTGACCTCTCTGACCGAAGTGGCGAGGGTGACCAATGCCTAGCCATGCCCTGCCCCGGCATCCCGACGCGGCACGGACCTTTCAAGCGGAGGAAACGCTCTGATGCGCGCCTTTGTGGACAGGCTGCTTTTTTCCCTGCCCTCCCCTTCCCGCGCCTCGCTGGTCCGGGGGACGGGATACCTGCTCTTCGGCCTGCTGCTCTACGGGCTTTTCCTCGGCGGCTTCATGGCCCGCGACATGGCGACGGCGGGGCTCGAACGCTGGTGCGCCAATCTGAATACGGTCCGCGTGCGCCTCAGCGCGCCGCGCCTTTCCTTCCTCCCTCCAGCATTGGAGGCGGACGCGGTGATCGTCCAGCCGCCCGCCGCAGCTTCCGCGCTCACCCTGCGTCGCGTGCGCGCCCGGCTGACCCTCTTTCCTCTCGGCCTTGCGGTGAGCGCCTCGGTCGCAGGAGGCACACTGCAAGGCACGGTGCTCCCCTCCTCCGCCTGGAACCCGGATCGCCTCGACATCCGGGCGGAACTCGCCGGGGCCGGGGCGGAAGCCCTGCTGCAAGCCTTCGGTACGGCGGGAGGAACGCTCGCCGAGGTGCGCGGCGGCACGCTGGACGGTTCGGCCTCGCTCGTCCTGCCGCTGCAAAAGGGCCTTCCCGCACCCACGGCCGGAGAGGGGGAACTGCGCCTTGCCCTGCGCGGCGCAGCGGCGGACCTCCGCCTCCCCATGCTGGCCTTCAGCCGCGTGGAGGCGCTGGAAGGCGATCTGGAAACGGAGTGGAAAAAGGAGCGCGTCAGCCTGCGCCGCATCGAATTGCGCAGCCCGCTCGTGGCGTGTTCGGCGCAGGGGCAGATTACCCTTGCCCCCCGCGACCTCCCGTCCAGCCGGATGGACATAGAGACCGTCCTGCGCGTCCCGCCGGAACGTCTGCGGCAGGAACTTGTGCCGGAACGGACCCTTCAATCGATCAAGGACAAGGGGGAAGTCCGCGCCCGCGTGCGCGGCACGTTCCGCCGCCCTTCCCTCGACGTGCAGCCCTGACCGGAACGGTGCCCCCATGCTTACCAAGGACAGTTTCATCTTGCTTCCATGCGGAACCACGCTCACGGGCGCGCTCTGCCGGATCGGCCTGAAAAGCCGCAACGTGCTCTGGCTGCACAGCGTCCCCTGTGGAGACCCGCAAAACGTCTCGGCAGAGGCGGGCGTCCGTGCCCTTCTCGACGGCCTCGCCGCCGCGAACCTGCCCCTGCCCGAGGACGTGCGCCTCTGCCTTTCCGCCGAAAACGCGCTTTTCCGGGACTGGGCTTTCCCCTTCTCGTCGCCGGGAAAGGTACGACAGGCCCTCGGGCTCTTGCTGGAATCGGAATTTCCCTTTGAGCCCTCCCTCTTGGAACATCGCATCCATCTGGCGGGCACGGCTCCCGGTTCCCGAAAGGGGGTGCAGGCCATCAGCGTTTCCCTCTTCCGGGACGAGATCGGGCTCTGGCTCGACGCGCTGGCCGCCGCCAAGCTTTTCCCCCGCCTCGTCACAAGCGATCCCTTCCCGCTCCTGCACGGCCTGCCGAAGGCCCTGAAGGGAACCGCGCTGCTTCTGCATGTGCACGACCGCTGTACCGTCGCCGCCCTGCTCGAAGGCGGGATCGTCCGCCGCGTCCGTACTCTTCCCGAGGGCTGGACGCCGGGCGACGGAACTTCCGAAGCCGGGGAAGCGGCCCTGAGCGCGCTGGCCGGACGGCTCCGCCATGCCTGCGCCCTCATGCTGGAGGGAACGACGTTCACGCCGGAAAGCCTGCTCCTCTACGGGGAGCCGTTTCTGAGAGACAGGGCGGCGGCCCGTTTCGCCGAGGCCTTTGAGCTGCCCGCGCGGACGCTGGGGCAGGACATGCCGCTGGCCGGACAACTTGCCCGTCTCGGGGAAGATGACCCTTCCCGCCTGCTGGCCCTCTGTGTGGCCGCCCTGCCCACCCCTGGGACGTGGCGGCAAAGCGTCCCCTCTTTCCATCGCCCCCGGGCCGCGGCCTTTTCCGGCACGCGGGCGCGCTGGGCCTTGCGGGCGGCGGGCTGCTTCGCACTGGCGGGGGCGGCGTTCCTGTGCTCGGTAGGTGCGGAAGGCTACGCCCATCGCCGTGACGCCCTGCGCTACGAAACGGCCAGCCGCGAACTCTTCAGAAAGGCCCTTCCCGACGCACGGGCCTCGGTCAACCCCGTCCAGATGGAAAGCATTCTGAAAAGCCGCATCGCCGCCCTCAGCGGCGGGGACGCGCAAGAGGCGTCCTTCCCGGTGCTCGGGCTGCTGGAAGCCATGCATACGGCGGTTCCCGCCTCCCTTGCCGTCCATGTCGACCGTCTCAGCCTCGATGCCCGGCGTTGCGGGCTGAGCGGCACGGCCGCCACCTACGAGCAGGTCAACGCCCTGCGCGACGCCCTCGCCGCCGTGCCCGGCGTGCGCGAGGCCAAAATCCTCAGCGCCGCCAACCGCACGGGCAGGCCCGATCCGAACCGTCCCACCGGGGCCGTCATCTTTGAAATGGAAATGGTTTTGGGAGGCCGCCCATGAGCACTTCGCGTCCCCTGCTCCTCGGCCTCGGCGGTCTGGCGCTTCTCGGCCTGACGCAATGGGTCGTCCTGCCCATCTTCGATTTCCGCGACGACAACGCTTCCCGCGCCGAGCGCGCCCGCCTGCGCCATGCCTCGCTGCAAGGGCTGGCCGACGAATACGGCGTTCTCTCCCGCACCCCGCAGGCCAAGACGGGCGGACGCTCCCTTTTCGGCATGGTCAACAAGGAGGCCGAGCGGCTGGCCCTGTCCCGGCGCATCGAGGCCCTGCGGCCCGCCGCCCGCAGCGGGGAAGACGGCGGGGAACGCATCGAGCTGCGTATGGCCGGGCTCTACCTGCAAGAGGCCGTGCAATGGCTGCACGCGCTGGAATCGCATCCGGGCGTGCGCGTCGACAGCCTGACCCTGCGGCGCACGGCCAAGAATCTGGTGGACATGGACATGAGCGTGTCCCTGTCCGGGGGTGGCCAATGACGCCCCGGCGCGGCGGCTTCACCCTCCTTGAGGTGCTCGTGGCCCTGACCATCCTGAGCACGGTGGCCCTGCTCGCAGTGCGCGTCAGCGGGGACAGCGCCGCGCAGCTTGCCGAAACGGGCTGGCAGGACGCCGTCTTGCGGGCCGGGCGCGGCAAGCTGGTGGAACTGCTGCGCGAATCCTCGGACAGCCTCGACCAGTGGGGGACGCTGGCCCCGGACTTCCCCGATGTGGAATGGCATTCCAAAACCGTCGCCCTGCGCAGCAGGGAAGGCAAACGGCTTGAGTTCCGGTTGACGGAAAGCCACGGCGCGATCCGCCGGGAGATGCTCCTTGAGTACGTCCTTCCCCAATAGCCTCGCCGGGCCCTCGCCGAGCGCGGGCTTCACGCTCGTGGAGCTGCTCATCGCCATGACCCTGACGGCGGTCATCGGCATGGTGCTGTTCAGCACCTACGCCGCGGTCATGGACAACGGAAAGAACGTGCGCAACCGGGTTTTGCAACGCGAAAGCGAGCGCGTGTTCTGGGGCATCCTCGACAATGACATTGCGGGCCTGTGCGTCAGCGGCGACAAGCATTCGACCCTGCCGCCGCTCGCGCGCGATCCCATCGTCCTCTCCGAGGACTACTACCGGATGACGGAGGCCGATCCTCCGGAAGCCTCGTCGGACGAGGTGCTCCTCTCCTTCCCCACCAGTTCCCATCTGGCGGACATTCCCGAAAGCGCGCTGCCCGGCCCGGTGTGCGTGGAATACGTGCTGCGCGACGGCAACCGCTCGGCGGCGCTCATCCGGCGGGAACGCGCCTTCTGCGGCGTGGAGGGCGACTTCCCGTGGTCCGAGCTTGTCCTCGTCCGGGACGTGAAACGGGCGGAGGCGGCCCTGTACACGCCGAAAACCGGATTCGTCGCTGAATGGCCCTCACCCGTCGATCCCGAGGACATGCCGCAGGCCATCCGCTTCCGCATTGAACGCGAAGACGAGGAAAGGCCGCAGGAAATCGTCATCCCGGTCTTTCCGCGGAGGAGCCATGCCAAAACGCGCTAAACGGTTTCGGGACCGGCGGCGCGGGGCCGTGCTCATTCTGGTCCTCTTCGTGCTGACCGGGCTCTCCGTGCTGACCGTGGAATTCAGCCGGGACGTGCTCCTCGATCACGCCCTGTCCTCGTCCACCCGTTCCCTCCTCGCCGCCAAACCGCTTATGGAGTCGGGCGAACGCCTTGCCTCCGTTGTGCTGGCCAAGAACAGCGAAGAGGGCACACCCGACCACCCCCGCGAGGATTGGGGCCTCTTCAATCGTGAGCTTGAGCGCCTGTCCGCCGAATTGCAGGGGGCCGAGCTTTCCGGGAACATTGAGGACGAAAACAGCCGCTTCCCCCTCAACGCCATTTTCTACGAGCGGGAGGCGGAACGCGCCCGGGCCGACGCCTTCGCCGATGTGCTGATCAAGATGCTGGCCGGGCTCATGCGCGTGCACGGCTACGCGGGCGGGGCCGACAACGCGGCGCGCGCCGCCCGGGACTACGTGGACTCGCTGCGGCAGTGGGGCGGCCAGACCGAGACGGATGAGGAATCCCTCAAATGGTATCTGAACCGCTCGCCGCGCCGCCTGCCGCCGGGACGTCCGCCGCAGGCGCCGGAGGAAATCCTCCTCGTGCGCTGGCCCCATATGGAAGAGGCGTGGGCCCGCCGCGTGCTGGAGGGCACCGAGACCTTGCCCGGCCTGCTCGAAACCCTGAGCGTCTGGACGCGCGGCCCCATGAACGTCAATACGCTGCGGCCCGAGGTGCTGGCCGCCCTCGTGCGCGACGAGCGGCAGGCCCGGGCCTTCGTCAGTGCCATCCTGCGCTATCGGGACAACCCCGACAACGAGCTGAAGGAAAAATGGTACCAGGACATCTTTTCCTCCTACGACGTCCCCACCCTTCCCAACGGCTGCCTTGACGTGCGCAGCCGCTGGTACCGCCTCAACCTCACGGTGCGGCAGGGGGCGCGGGAAAACCGACTCACCGCCGTAGGCTGGGCGACGCACGAATACGTGACATGGGAATACCGGGCGGTGCGCTGACGCGCCTTTCCCGGATTGGAAAACTCTGAGCCTCAACAGGAGAGAGGATATGGACACCACACCCCGGCAACGGAAAAACGGCGGCTTCACCCTGCTGGAACTGATGATCGTCATCGTCATTCTGGGCATCCTCGGCGCCATCGTCGCGCCCAAATTCATGGACGAGCCGCACAAGGCCCGCGTGGTTCAGGCCAAGATGCAGATCGAGAACCTGTCCACGGCGGTGAAGAAATTCTATCTGGACAACGGCTTCTATCCTTCCACGGAACAGGGGCTCGAAGCGCTGGTGACGCGCCCGGCCATCGGCAAGACCCCCAAGAATTACCCGCCCAACGGCTATATTTCCAAGATTCCCAAGGACCCCTGGGGCAACGACTACGTCTATACGGCCCCCGGCCAGAAGGTGCCCTTTGAAATCATGAGCCTCGGCGCCGACGGCGCAGAAGGCGGAGAAGGGGAAGCGGCGGACATCTGGGGCGAAGATGTGCCCGAACGCTAGGGTAACGAAACTCTGCGTCCCGGCGCGGATGCAGGGCTTCACTCTGCTTGAAATGCTCATCGTCCTTGTGATCATGGGCATACTGGTGGCCGTGGGCGTGGGCTCGTTCTCCGTGGAGCGCAACCCGCTCTACGCCGGGGCGCAGACGCTGGTGACGGCTACCGCCACGGCCCGAAGCCGGGCTCTGCTCCTCAACGCGCCCGTCACGCTGGAACTCGGCGCGGACTCGCTGGAAATCTCTTCCCCCGGCGGCGAACCGCCCCTGCGGGAAGACTTCCCCAAAGGCATGAGCGCGGCCTCGGTCAATGGGCAGTCCCTGCTCGGGACGCCCTATCGCTTCCTCTTCCATCCGCTTGGCGTGGTGCAGGAGCATGTCGTCCAGATGCAGGCGGGGCAGGACACGCTTTCCGTCTATATCCCGGCCACGGGAACGGCCCGCATCCTCGAAGGGCCGTTCTCGCTGGAACAGATTCGCAAGGAGTTCTTATGATGAAGGGCGCATCCGCACGCCTCAACCGTTCCCCGAGGGCCTTGCGCCTTGCCGCCGCCCTGTGCATCCTTTGCGCGCTGGCCACCGCCTCCGGCTGTTCCCCGCGCCAGCAGAGCGCCGCCTCCGCCCCGCTTGCGGAGGGTTCGTTCAACGAAGCCGTTTCCGCCTACCAGAGCGGGGACTGCCGCGCGAGCATCCTGCGCTTCAACGCGGCGCTGGCCCGGGGAGAGCACCCCGCGTTTCTCAACGGCCTCGGCATGGCCTATCTGGAATGCAACCAGCCGCAGAACGCGGTGCGGGCCTTCGAGCGCGCCATCGCCGTCGCGCCCGGGTCCGCGGCCCTGCACGCCAACGCGGGCACGGCCCTCTACGCCGCCAGCGACTACGACGGGGCGGAAAAGCAGTTCACCACGGCCCTACGCCTTGACCCGGCCAATCCCGAGGCCATCGTGGGCAAGGCCGGGCTTTTCATCGAGAAAAAACAGCCGGAAAAGGCGCTGCAAACCCTTTCCCAGCTTGCCGGGACCGACGCAGCCGCGCCCGAGGTGCTCTACAACAAGGCGCTGGCCCTCTACCAGATGGGGCTCCTCGACGATGCCGGGTCGGGCATCGCAGCCTACGCCCGCGCCCACCCCGACGACGCCGAAGCACAGAACGCCCTCGGCGTGGTGATGCTGCATCAGAAGGACTACGCCTCGGCCAAGGCCCATCTCGACCGCGCCATCGCCCTGCGCCCCGAGCAGGGGAACTATTACTATAACCGCGCCAACATCCTCAAAGAACAGAAGCAGTTCCGCGAAGCTGTGGAAGACTATGGCCGAGCCATCGCCTTCACGCCGGACATGGCGGCGGCTTATGTCAATCGGGGAGACGTGCGCTTTCTCCTGCGCGACACGGAAAACGCCTGCGCGGACCTCAAAAAAGCCTGCGATCTCGGACAGTGCGACCGTCTGGAAAAATACGAGGAGGCCGGGCGCTGTCGGGACTTCTTCTAAAACGGATGCAAAGACGCGGGCAGGCGACTGCCCGCCGCCTTCGGGATTCAGCCCGCCGGTGTGGGGCACATCCTGACCTTGCCATGACCCAAGGGGGCCGGGGTGCGGAGGAAGAAGTAAGCAGGAGATAAGAGGAGGCGCCTGAGGCAGGCCCGGGCCGTCCGGCTGAGGGCCACTTCCCTCCTCGGCGGTAAGGCCCTGCATGGCCTGCGTCTCTGGCCGCGCAACCCTGCCTCGCCGCATCCGCTTCCAGCCGTGCAGCCTCCGTCTCTCCCGCGTCTGGGCCTCTGCCGCGCGGAAAGGCGGCGGGCAAGCGGGGGCTCCCCCATACCCAGCCGAATGACGCAGGCGGAGATTTTCCCTTGCCGCTTTCCCGGGCGCGTGAAAGCGGCCTTCACATCCCCAAAGCGGCCCCACGCCAAGGCGTGCCTTTCTTGCTCACGCTTTGCGCAAGAACGGGCACGTCACGGGAGACAGAAAAAGCATCCTCTCACGGCTGCCAAAAACTCACCCAAAGAACCGCTCCCGAGACGGCGGGGAAGGCTGCCCTCCCCGCTCCTTTGCGCCGAGCCTCATCCCTTCCGTACTCAAAGTACCCCAAGCCTGAGGGCGGACGTACCGTCTTACGTCTTTTTTGCGGACGTTTTGCCCATTGCCCACACGCCCGGCGGCGCAACGCTGTGAGGCCGGGCCTTTCGCTTTTCTTGTGCCGCGCGCCGGACCCCCTTCGCCCGGCCCCTTCCACCGTGCCCCCATTGAAAGGGAAAAGGGAGTATCTCTTTAGAAGAAAAACCTTTACAAAGAAAAACACTTGTGAAAAAATAATTCATAAACCTGTAAAACCGACGACCTCTCCCGTATGCCAGCGAGGGAAAGTTCAACATTGATAATCTATTTTTTACATTGAACTTTCCTACGGATAGCAACCATGAAAAAATCTTTTTTTCTCTTTCTCTCCCTTGGCCTCCTTGGTGTCATCGTCTTTCTGTTCCTGTCTTTTCACAGCAAGAACCTGAGTGATTACGAATACGGCTATAATCAAAAAAGTTCCCAGATAACGTTTTTCGGCTTCAAATGGGAATCGGCCAATGTCACGGCCATCGAAACCCTCATCAGCGACTTCATGGCCCGCAATCCCTCCGTCACCGTGCTCTATGAAAGCATCAAGGGCAGGGATTACTTTCCCGTCCTCCTGAAAAGGATAGCTACGGGCAATGGCGACGATGTCTTTATGGTCGATCACGACAGCCTGCTGACCCTCTCCCGCCAAGGCTGCCTGAAGGACCTTTCCGGCCTGCCGGAAATCCGGACCTACAGCAATCTGGCGCTTTCACAAATGCGGGAGCCGGACGGGGCCGTCTACTTCCTCCCCATGAGCATTTCGGCATTCGGGCTTTACTGCAACCTTGATCTCCTGAACAAGTACAACGTCTCCATCCCCCGGACCTATCAGGATTTTCTCGAAGCCTGCCGCGTCTTTTCCGACGCAGGCATCACGCCTGTTGTCGCCAACAACGACATTTCCCTCAAAACCCTTGTGCTGGCCCGGGGCCTGTACGATCTCTATGAAGGAGAAGACACGGCCCAACGCCTTGCGGCCCTCAACAGCGGCCAGACACGGCTGAGCGCCTATTTGAAGCCGGGCTTTGAGTTGCTGAAACATTTGTGCGACAGAGGCTACATCGATCCGGAAAAAACGTTGCGGACTACCAAGACCAAAGACGATCTGGTAGAATTCGCGCGCGGGGAATCCCCCTTCATGCTCACCGGCGTCTGGGCGTCGGTACGTATGGAAAAGATGGTGGAATTCCCCTACAAGGTCGTGCCGTACCCTGTCCGGGAGGACGGGCCGGTCCTCGTCATCAATATCGACATCCGGCTGGCCCTGAACGCGCACGCAAAAGAGCCGGAGGAAGCCCTGCGTTTTCTTCGCCATATGGTCACGCCATCCGCCATCGCTGCCTATAACCTGAGCCAGGCCTCCTTCAGCCCCTTGCAGGAAACCCCGCCGCTTCCTGACGACGCCGTGCGCGACATCGGAGAGCATCTCCGGAAAGGCCGGATCATGCTCGGCGCGGACGGCCATTTGGACTTTCCCATATGGGAAATAACCCGCGTTGCGTCGCGTATGCTCGTTGAAGGAGCCTCGGTTGAAGAGGCCATGCGTTATCTGGATGAAACGGTAGACCTCGCCCTTGCAGGAGGGAAAAAATGACGTTTTCCCTTGCGGCGTTCCGTAGTAACCGATACGTGCTGGCAGCCATACTCGGCTCCGCTGCGCTCGTTCTCTTTCTTGCCCTGTCCTTCATCCAGAATGTGCAGAAATCCTTGTGGCGCAACGCCGTGCGCAATCTCCTCGAAACCACGGTGCAGGGGGCGAACGGCCTCGGCACGGCGCTCCAGAAGGACATGGACGTGCTCGCGGCCTTCGCACAGGACCTGCGCGGCATCAACGCCGACGATCCCGAACAAATCCATAAAAAGCTCGTAGCCTTTTCCCGTTTCGGGACGCGGATCATTTTCGCTACCAAGGAAGGCGGCTACCAGGCGACGCAGAGCTCCCCCCTCCCCCTTCCCCCCGCCGTCGAGAAGGTGCTCGAAAAGCCGCAGACGGCAGGCGGCGTTATCGAGCCGCATATCCATCCCATTACGGGCAGGCGGGTCCTCAGCGTGTACGTTCCCGTCGTGGTGCAGGGAGGCAATCGGGCGCTCCTTCTCATGAGCACGCCCATCGAAAAGCTCTACGGCCACTATTCCCCCGCCTTTTATGGCAATCAGGGATACAGCTACGTGGTGGACGAACACGGCGGCATTGTGCTCCGGTCCATCCATCATCTGAGCAACAAGACCTTCGTCAACGTCTTCGATATCCTCCAGCATAACCAGTCCCGCAACGCGGACAAGCTGAAAGAAAAAATGCGCGAGGGAAAAACCGGGGCGCTCCTTCTGGAGAACGACGAGCGGGACGTTCTGCTTTGCTATACGCCGCTGAACATCAATGACTGGTATTTCCTTTCCGTCATCCCCAAAAACGTCATCATGCGGGACGCCAACGCCATCCTGCAAAGCGCGTTCGTTCTCTGTCTGGCCATGGCCGCCTGCCTGCTTTTCATCGTCAACGTCTACCTGCGTACCAACGAAAAATACACCAACGAGGCGCAATATCGGCAGGCCATCGTTTCCGAGGCCTATCTGGCCCTTTCCTTCAACATCACCCGGAACCGGCTGGAGGCCGTCCTCTGTTCCCAATCCCCCGGCTTCTCCGCCTCGGCGCAGGGGCTTTCCTCTCTGGATGGCTTCGCTGAATCGTGGGCACGAGAACGCGTGCTGCCCGAAGACAGGGAGGCCTTCCTCTCCCACATGGAAAGGGACGGCTTTCTGGCGGCCTACGCCCGGGGCGAAAAAGAGGACGAGTGCGAGTACCGCCTCCGCTCCGAAGCGGGGGACCTCGTCTATATCCGCCAGTCCCTCCTCCTCACTGAGGATCAGGGCACGGGAGAAATCTGGGGCCTTTTGGTAGCCAAGGACGTAACCGAGAACAAGCTCAAGGAAAAACAGTATACCGAGGCTCTGGTGGCCGCCTACGAAAACGCCGATCAGGCCAGCAAGGCCAAAAGCGAATTCCTTTCCTGCATGTCGCACGACATCCGCACGCCCATGAACGGCGTCATCGGCATGACGGCCATCGCCCTTGCCAATCTTCACGACGCCGAGCGGGTGCGGGACTGCCTCCACAAGATCAGCCGCTCCTCCGAGCATCTGCTCAGCCTGATCAACGAAGTGCTGGACATGTCGAAAATCGAGAGCGGGAAACTTTCTCTGGCGGAAAGCGAGATGAATCTGGCCGAGCTGGTGGAAAATCTCCTCACCATGATCCGCCCCTCGCTGGAGGAAAAGCGCCATACCTTTGAGGTGCTGCTCGGCAATCTCGCCCATGAGGACGTCATTGGCGATCCCCTGCGTATCCAGCAGGTCTTCACCAATGTCATGTCCAACGCGGTCAAATATACCCCCGAAGGGGGCACCATCCATTTCCGAATCAGGGAGCACTACAACGAGCCGAGCAACTACGCCCAATTCCAGTTCGAGATCGAGGACAACGGCATGGGCATGGACGAGGCCTTTCAAAAACGGCTGTTCACGCCCTTCGAACGGGCCGACAACGCGCGCCTGAACAACATTCCGGGCACGGGGCTCGGCATGGCCATCACCCAAAGCATCGTGAGGTTGATGGGCGGCGAGATCAAGGTGGACAGCGAGCTTGGCAAGGGCACGAAATGCACCATCACGCTCAACCTGAAGCTTCAGGACAAGCGCGAGCATTCCACGCACGGGCTGGAGGGCCTGCGCGTCCTCATTGTGGATGATGATCCGGACACCTGCGAAAACATCTGCCTGATATTGGACAAGGCGGGCCTGAAAAGCGAGTGGGCCTCAAGCGGAATGGAAGGGATCGCGCGCGTCCGTGCGGCGCAGGAACGGGATGAGGGCTACTGCGCCCTGCTCGTGGACTGGAAAATGCCGGGCATGGACGGGCTGGAGACGGTGCGGCGCATCCGCGCCGAGATCGGCGGAAGCATGCCCATCATCATTCTTTCCTCCTACGACTGGACGGATATCGAGGCCGAGGCGCTGGGAGCCGGAGTGAACGCCTTTCTCGCCAAGCCGCTCTTCCGTTCGCGCCTGCTCTACCTCCTCAAAAAACTGGTCTCTCCCTCGGGGACCGAAGGGGAGCACGGCCTCCTGCCCGCCGGAACCGACTTTTCCGACATGAACGTCCTGCTCGTGGAGGACAACGACCTGAACATGGAAATAGCCCGGGAAATCATCGGGCTCACGGGCGCGCGGGTCGAGGAGGCGGAAAACGGGCAAGCCGCCGTGGAAAAGGTACGCCTCTCGCCGGAATTCTATTACAATATGATCTTTATGGATATTCAGATGCCGGTGATGAACGGCTACGAGGCCGCCCGCGCCATCCGCGCCTTGCCTCGGGAGGACGTTGCAGACCTTCCCGTCATCGCCATGACGGCGGACGCCTTCGCCGAGGACATCCAAAAGGCTCACGACGCCGGTATGGACGGCCACATCGCCAAACCGCTGGACTTTGATTTGCTGTATACGATGATGGCAAAATGGTTATCCCTCCATAGAGGTGGAGTGTCCCCAAAAGACAAGCCCTAGCCAAGGGGGCATAGGCTGGGGAGAGTTTTTTCACTGTCCCTCGACGTAGCGGACGCACCAAGACGCGGCTTTGCACATGGCCTTTAACGACGAGTTGCTATGAAACAGGGGCAGAGTACGGGATGGCTGGACATCTGGAGCGGGCTTGGTGCGGCTCTGGCTCCGAGACGCTGCGTCGAAGCCCTCCGGGACCGCTGGGTGTGGGCGGCGCTGGCGCTGGGGCTAGCGGGCCTGCCGTTTTCGCCGGGGCCCATGCCTCCGTTCTGGAGGCTCGTCCTGACGGCCATGACAGAGGAAACAGTCTATCGCGCCCTGCTTCAGGAACAGCTTGAGCAGATGCTGCCTGGCCGCCGCGGGCCTCTCACCACTGGCGCGCTGATCGCCTCGGCGATCTTCGCCCTCTCGCACCTGCCCACCCACACGCCGCTCATGGCCTGCCTGACCTTCTTTCCCTCACTCATCTTCGGTGTGCTCTGGACGCGGCACCGCTCACTCTGGCTCTGCGCGGCCATGCATTGTTGGTATAACGTGGCGTTTTTCCTCTAGAGCAAACTACGGCATCCCCATATCCCATCTTCATCATCCTCTTAAAAAGCCTCCGAGATTATACCTCCCGGTACTGGAACCTTTCGCGGGCACACAAAAAGCCTCCAACTCTTTATTCAAGACGTTTGAGGCTTCATGCGTCTGCAAGAACCAAAAAATGGTAGATATATGGGGATAGCTCCCGAGGCTAATCCGCTCTTCTTTGCCGTCGAACCGATACTTGAAGCGCCACCGTTTGCTGCCGGATGGCGGCATCTCAACAACCCTATCGGCATCGTATATCTTGTAGATTTCCTCAGCGGGCGTGGCGGTCTTGATGCGGATATCTGTCAGGGGCGTCAGGGAACTTCTCAGGGCACAAGCGCCTATTGCTCCCATTGTTGCCCCAAAAAAATGTGAGCTGCAATGGTTCCAATCAAGAAAACATGAGCGCCTTCGAACACGAGAAAAGGATAAAAAAGAACTCCCGCAAGCACTCATACGTACTTACGGGAGTTCTTGAGAAGTCTTTCTGGTGGAGATGAGGGGGATTGAACCCCTGGCCTCAGCGATGCGAACGCTGCGCTCTCCCAGCTGAGCTACATCCCCAAAAAGGCCGTCGTTTCCGACAACGTGGTGATATATACAGAGGAAGCGGCAAGGTGTCAAGCAAAATCGGGCGGCGTGGCTGTTTTTGGGAAATGCGTCTTTTCTTTTCGGAACTCGAAAGCTTAGAGCTTCAAGGTAACGAGACGATGCCAGAAATCTACCAAACCCTGCCCTCTTTTCTTCCGGGAAGGCCACTTCCCGGGCCTCAGCGGAGAAGAAATTCCCCTTTCCCTGTCCGACCGGCGGGAACGGCTCTCCCAAACGTGAGGTCAAGGACCTTCCAAACGGGGCGACGCGCCCTTTTTCGCGGAGGAAAACGCCCTCCCCGCTCCCCCGTCTTCTCCGGCGACTCTTCTCTTGCAGGCTTTCGTGACAGGCCGCTCTTCCTCTACCCGCAGGCCCCCGTCGCTTTCCACGATACGCGAGGAGAAGACGGCTAGCCTCTCAATTCCCGCTGCATGTCCCGGGTTTCGGCCCGGCGCTTCAGTTCGATACGGTGATCGTGCAGCTTGCGGCCCCGGCCCAGCGCCAATTCAACCTTGATCTTGCCGTGCTTGAGGTACATTTTGGCCGGAACGACGGTCAGGCCCTTCTGTTCGACCTTGGCGGCGAAAGCGGCGATTTCCTGACTGTGCATCAGCAGTTTGCGGGGGCGGTCGGCGTTCTGCTCCACATAGCCCGCATTGGTATACGGCGCGATGTGCAGGCCGATGAGCCACGCCTCGCCCTGCCGGAATTCCACATAACTGTCGGTGAAGTTGACCTGCCCGGCGCGCAGGCTCTTCACTTCCGGCCCGGTAAGGGCGATGCCCGCTTCGATGACTTCCAGATATTCGTAGAGATGGCGAGCCTTACGGTTGTCCCCGATGAGAGGCCCGCCCGATTTCTTGGCGCTCATGAATCCCTCCTTGCGGACAGCAGCGCATAAATGCCTTTCACGGTCCAGCCCGTGGTCCGGGTCTGGACGCGGCGGGCGACATCGCGTGGCGAACCGCCCAATTCCCGCTCTTCAGTGATGAGGCGCAAGACCTCCTCGCGCCCCGTCACGGCTCCGGCTTCCGGCGGCCCGACAACCACCGTTATCTCACCGAGCAAATCGCCTGCGGGTACGCCGTCCTCCAGCCGCCCGAGGATATACTCCTCATGCGTTTTGGTCAGCTCGCGGGCGATGCACAGCTCGCGCGGGCCAAGCACGGCATGGGCTACGGACAGCGTGTCCCTCAGCCTGTCCTTACGTTCAAAGAAGATCAGCGTCAATGCGAGATCGGCGAAGGGGGCCAGCGTCTTTTCCTGATCCGCCCGGCTGCGGGGCAAGAACCCCAAAAACGCGAAGGGCTGCGGAGCAATACCGCTTCCCGCGAGGGCCGTCACGGGCGCGCTCGGACCGGGTACGACGGAAACCGGGATACCCTCCCTGCGGCAGGCGCGGACCAGCCGGTAACCGGGATCGGCCACCAGAGGCAGCCCGGCATCGGAGATGAGAGCCAGCGTCTGCCCTTCGTTCAGAAGGGAAAGGACCTCGGGGAGCTTGTCCTCCTCGTTATGGTCGTGAAAGCTGAAAAAACGTCGAGCCTTCACCCCGCAGCGCTGGCAGAGCAGCCCGGCCCGGCGGGTATCCTCGGCAAGGACCACGGCCGCGCTTTCGAGCACCTCGCGGGCGCGGGGGGAAAGATCACCAGGGTTGCCAAGCGGCGTCGCCACTACCCATAATTTCGGAGATGTCGAAGACATGGCGGTAATAGTCCAGTTGCGGTGTTGCGCCCGCGTCACACACGCAGACGAGATCAAAGCGGCAAGGGCGATCCCAAAGCCCGGTGGCGGTCAGATAGGCCCGGGCAGCCTTGACGACATTGCGGCACTTGACGGGAGACAGGCTTTCTTCCGCAGAGGCAAGGCTTCTCCGCCCACGCGTGCGCACTTCCACAAAGACGAGCGTCTCGCCGTCCTCGCACACCAGATCAAGCTCGTAAGGCCCACCGCGCCAGTTCCGGGCGATGATCCGCAATCCCGCCTCTTCCAGATAGGCCGCGGCTGCGGCTTCCCCCGCCCTGCCCCGTTCATACCGCACGTTCACAAAAGGGAACCCTGAAGCTGCCCCTGCGTTTCGGGCAGGACGCCACGAAACGTCCTACGGTGCATGGGGCTGGGACCAAGTTCGCGCAGCGCGGCGAAATGTTCCTTTGATCCATAGCCCTTATGACGGCTGAAACCGTAGCCGGGGTAGCGGAGGTCAAGCTTGTCCATGAGCATGTCCCGGAAAGTCTTGGCGAGGATGGACGCGGCGGAAATGACGGGAACGAGCGCGTCGCCGTCCACAATGGCCTTTTGGCGCGGCAGGATGGGCCAGCGCCCCGGCCAGCGCTGAAAAAGCGCCTCGGGAAGAAGTTGGTTACCGTCTATCAATAAGCCTTCGGGCCGCGCCTTGAGCACGCTCGCGGCATGGCACATGGCACGCAAGGTGGCCTGAAGGATATTGACTCGGTCGATCTCCTGCGGCCAGACCCCCCCCAGCCCCCACGCCACGGCCACGGCCCCGATTTCGGCGGCCAAACCGTCCCGCCGGGTCGGAGACAGCACCTTGGAATCGGCCAGCCCCGGAATGGCGGCCCCTTCAGGCAGGATGACGGCGGCGGCCACCACGGGCCCCGCAAGACAGCCGCGCCCGGCTTCGTCGATGCCCGCAATGGCCGAAAGGGGCAGGTCAGGGAAAGGGTTCCCCGGTTTTGAGGAAGGGCACAGGAGCAGCGCTTCCGGCGCGGGCTCCCGTTTCTTGCGGCCAGCCATACGATCTCCCTAGGCAAAAACGACGCACCGCGCCGACAAATATCCAAAAAAGGGAAAAAGGACCCCTCCGCAGGAAAGGTCCCTTTTCCGGCACGCCCGTTTCCGGGCGGGAAACGCGAGCGCCTCCGAACGGAAGCGCCGGGGAAAACTAGTAGCGCTTCTTGGGCTTGATGCGGGCAGCCTTACCCTTAAGATTGCGGAGGTAGTACAGACGGCTGCGGCGCACGGCACCTTCCGTCACCAGCTCGATGTGATCGATGAAGGGCGAATGCAGGGGGAAGATACGTTCCACGCCCACGCCGTCGGACACTTTGCGCACCGTGACGGTCGCGCCCATCGTGCCGCGATGCATACGGATCACGTTGCCCTGAAACACCTGGATACGTTCCTTTTCGCCTTCCACGATGCGGAAGTGGACCTTCACGGCGTCGCCGGGCTTGAAGGAAGGAATATCAAGGCGCATCTGTTCGCGTTCGATCTTTTCGATAATGGTCATGTCTCTCTCCCGGGAGATGTTGCCCCGTCTGGCGGGCAACCTGAAGTTATGTCGCTTCGTTTGTCAGTGACTCCCGAAACGGGCTGTCGCTTTCGCGCTCTCCCCCTGTTGCGGAGGAGGTATCAGCCAGAGCATTGCACCGTACCCTCGGGCCGTGAAGAGGCTCTAGCAGCAGTCGCCAAGCACCCTGTCAAGAGTGATGGCCACCGCCCCACGTACGGGGAGATGGTTGTATTCGTCCATCCATCGCAATGGCCGCAACACGCCGTCGCAGGCGTCCAGCACCTCCGGAGCCAGCCCATGCCCCGTTCCGAAAAGGAGCAGGACCGGACGCTCAAGGAGGCAGTCCCGGACAGCCTGCGGCGTCATGACGCCGCCGTCGCGCGCGCTGGTTCCCAGCAGAACCGGGCGCTGTCCCGTGCGTGCTTCCACACTGTCAATGGCTTCCCGCACATCCGAGGCCAAGCCGACCAGCCGGAAGGCTTCGGCGCGGTCCGGGTTGGACGCCCCACCGGGGCCGTCCGTCCAGTGGCGGACCAGCGTCTCCAAAATGGCCTGCTGATCCTTGAGGGGCGTCACCACCGTGAAGCTCCCCAATCCGTAGGTGCGAGAACACCGTGCTATATCGTGAACGTCGAGGTTTGTCAAAGAGGTCGCGCCCGTTTTTCGATCTCCCAGATACACGGGATAATGCACGAGCGCGCAATGCAGATTGCGGCCAAGGGGCAGCCTTCCGGCCTCCATCGCCGTCTGGCGCAAATAGGCCATGTCCGCCCCCGCCAGCGGCGTGGCGTCGAGCATGTCCGGCCGCACCCGCAGGGTCGTGCGCAGCGACTGCTGCCGCCGCCACGCCGCGATGCGCGCGTGATCCCCCGAGCGCAATATCTCCGGCACGGCCACGCCCTCGAAGACCTCGGGCCGCGTAAAGTGCGGGTATTCCAGAAGCCCGGCGGAAAAACTCTCGTCGTCGCCGGACTCTTCCTTGCCCATGAAGCCGGGGATGAGCCGCGTGGCCGCCTCCACCAGCATCATGGCCGCAGCCTCGCCGCCGTTGAGCACGGCCTCGCCCACGCTGACCTGCTCCACGGGCAGGATGTCCATGAGCCGGGCGTCGATGCCCTCGTAGCGGCCGCAGACGAGGGTCAGGGTCTCCTCCCGCGCCAGTTCGCGGGCCAGAGACTGCGTCAACGGTTTGCCCGCGGCGGCAAGCATGATGATTCGTCCCGCACCGCCCTGCCCCTGCAGTTCGCGCAGGGTCTTGACGAGCGGCTCAAGCATCATCACCATGCCCGGCCCGCCGCCGTAGGGCCGATCATCGACGATATGGTGGCGATCCTCGGCTCTGTCGCGCGGGTTGAGCAGGCGGAAGTCAACGAGGCCCGCCTCGCGCGCCTTGCCGAGCAGCGCGGTTTCGAGCGGCGAGGTAAACCATTCGGGAAAGAGGGTCACTATGTTGATTCGCATGGGTGCCGTCTTGTAGGGTAAAGCATGGGGAAGGGAGGGAAAACCTTTCTGAAGAAAGGCTTTTCCCTCCCTTCCCCAAACCCCGTCCCTCCCTTTCCAAAGACCTTCGTCCGTATCGAATCCCCGCTCACGGGCTCGCCCTGTTTCGCAAGGCTTCCTTTGAGCAGGTTTCCTTTCGGACGGATGGGGAGAGGATGGAGGATCAAAAAAGGGGAGAAGAGGCGATGGTGCGGGAAAAGTGCATTTCCCGAACTTCCGCCACGCGGCCTCCCCGCCGGCCGATGCTGTTGGGGATGAGGATCAGGGGAAGGGCCTTGTTTCACAAAGCGCCCTCCCCCGGCCCCCTACTTCAAAAGCCCTTCGGCGACCTCGGCCACATGCTCGACGGTGAAGCCGAAATGCTTGAACAGCTCGCCGCCGGGAGCGGACTCTCCAAACGTGGACATGCCCACCACGGCGCCGTCGAGCCCCACATACTTCCACCAGCCGTCGACCGAGGCCGCTTCCACGGCCACGCGCGCGCGCACGGCGGCGGGCAGGACGGACTCGCGATAGTCGGCAGGCTGGGCGTCGAAAAGTTCGGTGCACGGCATGGACACCACGCGGACCTTGCGGCCCTTTGCCGTCAGCGCGGCGGCGGCGTCCACGGCAAGCTGCACCTCGGACCCGGTGGCGATGAGGATCACCTCGGGCGCGCCGTCGCAGTCCCTGAGGACATAGCCGCCGCGCCGCACGGCTTCAAGCTGTCCGGCGGTGCGGGCCTGAGGCGCGAGCCCCTGCCTGGTGAGGATCATGCAGGAAGGTTCGGCGCTTTCAAGGGCGGTCTTCCACGCCACGGCGGTTTCCACGGCGTCGCAGGGACGCCAGACCCAAAGATCGGGGATAAGGCGCAGGCTGCTCACGTGCTCGATGGGCTGGTGCGTGGGGCCGTCCTCGCCCACGCCGATGGAATCGTGGGTGAGCACCCACACGAGGCGCTGCTTCATGAGCGCGGAAAGGCGGATGGCGTTGCGGGCGTAATCGGAGAAGACGAGGAAGGTTCCGCCGTAGGGGATGAACCCGCCGTGCAGGGCAAGGCCGTTCATGACCGCGCCCATGCCGAACTCGCGCACGCCATAGGACAGGTAGTTTCCGTGCCATTCGTCGCGGCCGATGCGCACGGCCTTCTCATGCCACGTACCCACGGAACCCGTCAGGTCGGCGGAACCGCCGAAGAGTTCCGGCAGATGGGGAGCAAGGGCGTTGAGCACGTCCCGATTGGCAATGCGGGTGGCCACTTTGGGCTTGTCGGCGTCGAAACGTTCGATGGCCGCCTTGCTGACCGCCTCCCAGTCCGCGGGAAGCGCCCCGGACATGCGCCGCTCAAACTCGACGGCCAGGTCGGGATAGGCGGCGCGGTAGGCGGCAAAGAGCGCGTCCCATTCGGACTGGAGCGCCGCGCCCTTCTGACGGGCGTCCCACGCGTCCCGGATGTCTTGCGGGATGACGAAAGGCGGCTCGGTCCAGCCGAGCGCCGCACGCACGGCCGCGTTTTCCTCCTCGCCCATGGGAGAGCCGTGGCACGAAGCCGTGCCGCCCTTTTTGGACGAGCCGTAGCCGATGGTCGTCTTGCAGCAGATGAGCGTCGGACGCGCCGTTTCCTTGCGCGCCAGCGTCAGCGCAGCGTCGAGCATGGCCGCGTCGTGCCCGTCCACGTCCGGGATGACCTGCCAGCCGCAGGCTTCGAAGCGGGCCGGGGTGTCGTCCCCGAACCACTGACTGACCTTGCCGTCAATGGAAATGCCGTTGTCGTCATAGAGGACGATCAGCTTGCCGAGGCCGAGGGTGCCCGCCAGCGAACAGGCTTCCTGCGACAGCCCTTCCATGAGGCAGCCGTCCCCGAGAAACACGTAGGTGTGGTGATCGACGATGGGGAAGCCCTCGCGGTTAAACTCCGCAGCCAGCAGCTTTTCGGCCACGGCCATACCCACGGCGGTGGCGAAGCCCTGCCCGAGCGGGCCCGTGGTGGTCTCCACGCCGGGCGTCACGCCGAATTCAGGATGGCCGGGCGTGCGCGAACCGAGCTGGCGGAAGGCCTTGATGTCGTCCATGCTCAGGTCGTAGCCGGTCAGGTGCAGCAGGCTGTACAGCAGCATGGAGGCGTGGCCGTTGGACAGCACGAAACGGTCCCGGTTCGCCCAGTGGGGATTGGCGGGATTGTGGCGCAGCACGCCTCTCCACAGGGCCTCGGCCATGTCGGCCATGCCCATGGGCGCGCCGGGATGGCCGGATTTGGCCTTGTCCACGGCATCCATCGAAAGGATGCGGACGGCATCGGCAAGTTCTTTACGGGAACGCATGGCAATCTCCATCTGCTTAGAGAGTCTGGGAAAGGGCTTCGTCCGCCCGTGCCTCGAAGGTCCGGCGGCGGCTTTCATAGGGAGGAACCGAGAAAAAGGCCGAGCCGGACACCAGCACGTCCGCGCCGGCCCGTACGAGTTCGGCGGTGTTGTCCGGGGTGACGCCGCCGTCGATCTGGATGAGCGTCTCAAGACGCCGTTCGTCGATCATCCGGCGCAGGCGGCGGATTTTTTCATAGGTGACGGGCAAAAACTTCTGGCCCCCGAAACCGGGGTTCACGCTCATGAGAAGAACCATGTCCGCGTCACCGAGCACGTAGTCGAGCGCGCTGAGCGGCGTGGCCGGATTGAGCGCCACTCCGGCCTTCATGCCCAGACGCCGGATTTCGGCCAGCGTCCGCTGCAGATGGCGCGTGGCTTCGGCGTGGACGACCAGCATGTCCGCCCCGGCAGCCTGAAAGTCGGCAAGGTAGGTTTCCGGCTCGACGATCATGAGATGCACGTCAAAAAAAAGGCCGCTGCGGGGGCGCATCTGCCGGATGACGTGCTGGCCGAAAGTGATGTTGGGCACGAAACGGCCATCCATGACGTCCCAATGCGCCCACTGCACGCCCGCGGCTTCCAAAGCCGAAAGTTCCGCCGCGAGGTTGCCCACGTCGGCGGAAAGAAGGGAAGGAGAAAGAATCATCAGCTACCTTGCCGTTTTGGTTAAGACATCCCTGAGGGCGACAAGCTCCCGCTCGACCAGCCGCAACACTTCGGCGGCGTCGCGGTCCGACCTTCCAGCGGGGAGGGCGTCGACGCATTCCCGGGCAAGGACGCGCCGCGCCCCTTCAATGGTCATACCCCGCTCATGCAGCAGGGTACGAATACGCCGCAGCAATACGAGGTCCGCATCGGAGTAGAGACGCTGGCCTTTCGGCGTGCGCACGGGGCGCAGCTGCGCGAACTCCGTTTCCCAGAAACGCAGGACATAGCTTTCCAGCTTCAAGAGCCGCGCAGCTTCCCCGATGCGATAGGTCCGTCCAGTCATACACCTTCCGTACAGCGTCGTTCTCCGGTGCGTCGATCCTGAAACAGTGCCCCTTTACGCCGCGCCCGTCAGATGCGGACGCCAAGATTCTTGACCAGTGACTGCGCCACCTTTTCACGTTCCTTGTCCACCTCGGCGTCCTTCAGGGTGCGATCCGCCTTGCGGAAGGTGAGCCGGAAGGTCAGATTGCGTTCCTCGGTGTCCTTGGGTTCATACAGGTCAATGAGCGTCACATCCTCAAGGATGGCGATGCGCAGGCCACGGATATGCTCCTCGATGGCGCTCACGGACAGGGCCGTCGGCGCGATGACCGTCACGTCCCGGCGGGAAGGCGGGAAAACCGCCAGAGGCCGGAAGGCGATGCGGGCCTGCTGATGCAGCTCCCACAGGGTTTCGAGGTCCAGTTCGGCCAGCCACACGGGTTTGCGGGCGTGGTAGGCGTCGGCAAGCTGCGGTTTGACCTGCCCGATGAGACCCACGGGGCGGCCATCGATCTCCACGCGCACGCAGGGGGCGTAGGCGGGGTGCTCGGCCTCGCGGATAAAGGCCGGGACCGCAAGATGCAAAAAGCCCGCGAAATGCTCCACAAGGCCGCGAATGTCCGCATAGCCAGCGTCCATCTCCGCATGAGGCCACGCCGTATCGTAGAGCGAGCCATACATGACGAGGCCGAGGCGGGCGCGCTCCTTCGCCGTGGTCTGGGAGGCGGCGTCGGCCTCGAAGACGTTGGCGACCTCGAAGAGACGCACGCCCATGTTGCCGTGCGCGATGTTGGTACGCACGTTCTGGAGCAGGCTTGGGGCGAGGGCGGTACGCAGGACGTTCTGCTCCTCGGTCAGCGGATTGATGATGTCGATGCGCCCTTCCTTGGGCAGCCCGAGGTGATCAAGGTCCTTATGGCCGACGAAGCTGTAGTTTTCGGCTTCGTTCAGGCCGAGCCCGCTTCCCCATGCCTTGACGCGCGACAGGAAGGCGTAACGCGATTCCGGCTGGCCGAAACGTTCGAGAGGACGAGAAACGGCGGGCAAGGTTTCGGGGATGGTGTCCATACCCTTCACGCGGGCGATTTCCTCGATGAGGTCCACCTCGCGGCTGAGGTCCTGCCTCCAGCTCGGGGTCGTGACCTTCCACGCGGCCTCGTCGCCGCGGTCGAGGGCGCAGCCCAGCCGCTCCAGCGTATCCGCGCAAAAGGCGGGTTCAACGTCCATGCCGAGCAAATCGACGGCACGGCGGACGCGGAACGTGGGCACCGACGCGATCCACGGCTTGGGCTCCAGCGTGCACGCGCCCGTGCGGACCACGCCGCCCGCGCATTCGGCCATGAGGCTCACGGCCCGGTTCATGGCGTAGGCGGAGCCGCCCTGATCCACGCCGCGCTCGAAGCGGTAGGACGCTTCACTGGGGAGCGACTGCCGCCGGGCGGTCTTGCGGATCGTTTCAGGCCGGAACACCGCGCTTTCCACCATAACCGCGCGGCTGGCATCGGAAATTTCCGTTTCAAGGCCGCCCATGACCCCGGCGAGGGCCACCGGCTTGACGCCGTCGCGGATGAGCAGGTCGGAGGCGGTAAGCACGCGCTCCTGCCCGTCGAGCGTCACAATGCGCTCGCCCTCGCGGGCAAGGGAAATCTCGGTACGGCCGCCTTCCAGCTTGTCGCGGTCAAAGGCGTGCAGGGGCTGGCCGAGTTCCATGAGCACGTAGTTGGTGATGTCGACGATGTTGGAAATGGGGCGCACGCCCACGGCATGGAGGCGGTAGCGCATCCACGCAGGCGAAGGCTTCACGGTCACGCCCTCCACCAGACGGAGCTGGTAGAAGGGGCACAATTCCGGTTTGGGGATGCCGATGGACCATTCGGAGGTCCAGTCAGCGCCCTTTTCCTCCACATGCACCTTGGGCATGGTCAGGGGCAGCTTGAACGCCAGCGCCGCTTCACGGGCCAGCCCGAGCACGGACAGGCAGTCGCCGCGGTTGGGCGTGATGCCGATTTCGAGAATTTCCGTATCCAGATCAAGGGCGTCCACAAGGCGGTCGCCCACCCGGAAAGCCTCGGGCAGGACCATGATGCCGCTGTGGTCGTCGGTGAGGCCGAGTTCGCGCTCGGAGCAGATCATCCCGAAGGAAGGCACGCCGCGCAGCTTGGCCTTTTTGATGACCATGCCGCCGGGCATGGTCGTTCCCACCAGCGCCACGGGCACTTTCTGGCCCGCGGCCACGTTGGGGGCCCCGCAGACGATGGTGAGCGGCTCGCCCTGCCCCACGTCCACAGTGCACACGGCAAGGTGATCCGAATCAGGATGGGCTTCCTTCGTCAGGACATGGCCGACGACGATGGTCTTGATCCCGTCATAGGGATGCAGAATATCTTCAAGTTCCAGCCCGAGCATCGTCAGACGATCCCCGAGCTCCTGAGCGCTGGCCTCCAGCGGCACAAATTCGCGCAACCATTTCAAACTTAACAGCATGGATTATCCCTCCGGGGCCGAGCCCCGCAACGCCGACGCGATTCCGCCCGGCCTCTCGCGCGCGTCCGCGACGCCGCGCCTCAAATCTCCCGAAAATTCCCGACCTCAGCTTCCATTCAACCGCCTGTCCCAAAACCGCCTGTTCTCAAGGAGCCGTCCTGCAAGGCAAAAGCATCCTGACGTAGCGCCGCTGCGCCTTCGCCTGCCTTGCGCCTTGCCCCTTGGGAAAATCGGCTTCCGCAGGCGGCATTGCAATGGGTGCCGTGGCTAGGCGAACTGGCGCAGGAACCGCACGTCGTTCTCAAAGAACATCCGCAGGTCCCCGATGCCGTACTTGAGCATGGCGATACGTTCGACGCCGAGGCCGAACGCGAAGCCCGTCACCTCTTCGGGATCATAGCCGACCGCCTTGAAGACCTCGGGATCGACCATGCCGCAGCCGAGGATTTCGAGCCAGCCCGTGCCCTTGCACACGCGGCAGGTGGTGCCGTCGATGTGCCCTTTCCCGCCGCACATGCAGCAGGAAATGTCGGCTTCGGCGCTCGGTTCCGTAAAGGGGAAGAAGCTCGGGCGGAAGCGGATGCGGGTGTCGGAACCAAAGACCGAACGCATGAAGGCCGTCAGAGTGCCGCGCAGGTCGGCCATGGTGACGTGCTTGTCGACGAGCAGGCCCTCCACCTGATGGAACATAGGCGTATGGGTGATGTCGGAGTCGCGGCGATAGACCCGGCCCGGAGCGACCACGGCCACGGGGGGCTTTTGCTTGAGCATCGTCCGCACCTGCAAGGGCGAGGTGTGCGTACGCAGGACAATCCCGTCGGAAACGTAGAGCGTATCCTGCATGTCACGGGCGGGATGGTCGGGAGGGATGTTCAGCGCCTCGAAGCAATAATAGTCCGTCTCCACCTCGGGGCCGGACACGATGTCATAGCCAAGGCCCTTGAAGATATTGCAAATCTCTTCCATCACCAAGGTCACGGGATGGAGCGATCCCTTCCACGGCAGGCGGCCCGGCAAACCGGCGTCGAAACGGGCCAACGCCGCGGCTTCCTCGGCTGCGTCAAGCGCTGCCTTCTTGCCCTCGAAAAGGGAGGTCAGGCTTTCCTTGACGCGGTTGGCGGTCTGCCCGAGCAGCGGGCGCTGGGCGGGCTCAAGCTCGGGAAGGCGAGCCATGATACGGGCGATACGGCCCTTGCGTCCGAGAAAATCCACTCGGAGCGCTTCCATTTCCTGCAATGAAGAAGCCTGATCCAGGCCCTTTTCGAGTTCCGGGATCAGGCTTTCAAGTTCCGTAAGAAGGTCCATCTGTACAACCTGGCAAAATATTATACTTTCACCTCTGCGCGTACCGCATCGGCTTGAAGCGACAATACGTTGTGCTGTACCATACCGGGCCGCGCTTGTAAATCCGCCCCCTCGCGGCGGATCATTTCGGTCCTCCAGACAAGGCCGCCCCAAAGCCGCCTTTCTCCCCGCCGCCATCACCGCCTTCACCATGAGCAGAGCCGATACGAAGAGATTCCTCTCGCACGTCCCGCGCAGCTCCTGATAAAAGGCTCACCGCCGCTCCTTGTTAAGGCTTTTCCCATGCCCGGCTCCGTGCCATTCCTCGGGAATGGAGCGGCGGCCTTGGAGAGCGCCGGAGGCTTGCCCCAAAGATGAAGAAAGGGCTGGGCACTGCGGGAACTCTCCTCTTCACGTGAACGTATGGTGAAGCCCCCAAAGGGAACCGAGCTCCTCAAGGGCACCCGCCAGCGTCATTGCTGTGAGCGAAACACCACCGGACGCGGGCGCGGCCCGGGACGCTTCGGGCCTGGCCGCCCCTTGCCGGAAGCGTGCCGCTTAGGAGGTTGTGGGCCGCAAGAGAATAGAAGAACAAGCTCTTTTTGCCATACCGCCTTGTCTTGCAAGCTGTTCTCAGCTATACTTCCCAAACATCATTTTCCGGAAACGCAAAAAAGCGGAAGGATGTATAACGACTGACTTTTCAGGGCCACGCAGGACACGGCGGGCCCCTTTCCCAAGGCAGGTACGCGATGGATCAGGAGCAACGGATTGAAACCTTTCGGCAAAGCCTTCCCCCGGATCAGCAGGAGGCTTTCGATGCCCTGTCCCCGCAAGACAAGGACGCTCTCAGCGTGCCGGGCTCCCTCCACGCGCAAAGGCGAGCCTCAAGCGGAGGCCGCGCGGAGAAAAGCGCGCCCGTCAAGCTGCCCTCCTTTCCCGCTCCCCCCACGCTTCCCGAAGCCTTTCTTGACGAACTTGACGCGCACCCTCTGGCGACGTTCATCCGCATCAAGCGGGAAGGGCAACGGGAAATGGCGGCGTGGATGGCGGGCTGCTGCCAGTATATCGGTTCCTTTCTGGATCAGAACGCGCGCAACCCCGCAGCCGATCTCACCAAATGCCACCTCAACCGTCGCAATATCGAGGCCTGCGCCAAGCTGCTGTACCTCTCCGCCATCGTCGACGGCGACCAGCACAGCTTGCGCTATTTCGTGCAATTCTCGGCGGAGATCACCGCCTCCTTCTATCCTTTGGACATCTCCAATTTTCCGCGCGGAACCAGCGACGTGCAGACGCTGCGGTCCTATCTGGAGGCCGAACGCCAACGCCAGCGCCCCGACCGCTGGATCGAGGACTGGAAAGAAACCTATCGGCTCGAAGAGCGGGAAGCCCTTGAAAAACGGGAACAGGCGAAGCAAAACGCCGCCTCCCTGCGCAGCGCCGAGCCCGCTCCCGCACCGCCTGTCCCCCCGTCACGCGGAGGCAAGGCAGGCTGTCTTTCCATGACCTTGGCCCTGCTTGCCGCAGCCGCTGTACTGGCTTTTCTCTAAAGCCTTCATTCCTTCATCAACTGCAAAAAATCATTCTTACACCAAGAGAAGGCAAAAAAAGCATACGCGTGCGAGTGCTCTCGAATGCTTTCCCTTCACATGGCAGCCCTCTCCTTACGATACCGAAACGAATGGACGGCTTGCACCGGAGGATTGAAAGCCAGCCGGACCAGAGGCGTATCCCGATCATTCCATCCTCTCGGCGTCGCATTGAACTCAAGAGGCGTATCTCCAAAAGATACTGTTCAATAACACTGTGAAGAGTATGGAAAAGCAGCTCTAAAGCCACGCCGAGCACTCTCCTCCCCGTCCCCAAAAGCTCTTTCCCGAAATGTGTCCGGCGCAGGCCGGGGCAGAGACCACGCCCTCCTTGCCTTTCGCCGTTTGCCCACGACAAAGCCGCGCGCTTTCTCTCTAGAAGGAGAAGGCGCGCGGCTTTCAGGGGCTGACGGGAAAACCGTCAGATGGATTCCGTGAGCAGGTCCATCATCGACCTTTATACATGGTACGGAGGGACGGGTCGTGTCCGGCCTCCGCTTTGCTTCCTTGCTTGGCGATCCGCCGCGGGAACTAGGCGAGCTTCGTCTTGGCCAGTTCGACCAGCTTGGCGAAATCTTCCTTCTGGCGCACGGCGAGGTCGGCCAGAACCTTGCGGTTCAGGGCGACGCCGGCCTGAGACAGGCCGTAAATCAGCTTGGAATAGGACAAGCCGTTTTCGCGGGCGCCGGCGTTGATACGCAGAATCCACAGCTTGCGGAATTCGCGCTTACGCTGCTTGCGGCCTACAAAGGCGTACGCGAGCGAACGTTCGACGGCTTCACGGGCAGTACGGTACAAACGGCTGCGGCCTCCGCGGAAGCCTTTAGCCATATCCAAATATTTCTTGTGCCGACGATGGGCAGCAAGACCTCTCTTTACGCGCATGGAATTATCCTCCGATGCTTGTTTAGGAACCCGGCGAGGCGGAGATCGGGCCAGCCGAGTGCAAAAAGGGACGGAACGGTACGCTGCGCCTTAGGCGTAGGGCATCATCCGACGAACGGCCTTAACGTTGGTGGCATCCACCAGAGCGCCCTGACCCAAACGCATCTTGCGTTTGGCATCCTTCTTGGTGAGGATGTGGCGCAGGTTCTGTCTGCGACGTTTGAACTTGCCGGTGCCAGTGGTGGAAAACCGCTTGGCGGCACAACGTCTGGTCTTGATCTTGGGCATGGTCAACTCCTGACTTGAGGCTCTGTCTCACGGAAAACCTACGGGGCACGACCCCCGCCGCCCGAAGGCGGAAAGGCATAATGGCCTATTTGGGCGCGCTTGGCAAGCGGGAAACTAGTCTTCCTGAGCGGGAGCGTCCTGCGCCCCGCTGCGTTTCGGCAGCGGCGTCAAGAGCATCTGGAGGGTACGTCCCTCCGCCCGGGGTTCCTGCTCGACCTTGCTCACGTCCTTGGTGTCGGCGATAACGCGCTCAAGGATGCTGAGGCCACGATCCTTATGGACGATTTCACGCCCGCGGAAGAACACAGTAACCTTCACGCGGTCTCCGTCCTCAAGGAAGCGCCTGACGTGCCGGACCTTGGTCTCAAAATCGTGATCGTCGGTTTTCGGACGGACCTTGATTTCCTTGATCTGCACAACGGTCTGGCGTTTTTTGGCCTCTTGCTTCTTCTTCTGCGTCTCGTACTTGAACTTGCCGTAGTCCATCACGCGGCAGACAGGCGGATCGGCCGTAGCCGCCACTTCCACCAAGTCCATACCGTGTTCCTTGGCCAAGGCAATGGCTTCATTCCGACCCAAAATTCCAAGCTGTTCACCTTCGGGGCCGATGACGCGCAATTCGCGGGCGCGAATCTGCTCATTCCGGCGCACGCCATCCTGAGGCATATCCCGACGAGGCTTTGCATTAAGAGAAGCGATAACTCATCCCTCCACGTTTGAACGGTTCCGCGCAATCTTCCTGAATCAGGGCGGCGATTTCCTCAAGCGTCTTCACGCCGAGGTTTTCGCCGGTACGCAGGCGCACGTTGACGCTGCCCGATTCCACTTCCTTGTCGCCGACGACGAGGATGTAGGGAATCTTGGCGAGCTGCGCCTCACGGACCTTGAAGCCCAGTTTTTCGTTGCGCGTATCAACTTCCGCACGGATGCCCTGCTGTTTCAGCTTTTCGCAAGCTTCTTCGGCAAAGGCGTTCTGCGCGTCGGTAACAGTCAGTATCCGGGCCTGCACGGGGGCAAGCCACGCGGGGAAAGCCCCGGCATAATGCTCGGTCAGCACCCCGATAAAACGCTCCAGCGACCCGAGGATGGCGCGGTGCACCATGACCGGACGATGACGCTCGCCGTCCTGCCCCACATATTCCAGCTCAAAGCGCTCCGGCAAGGTGAAGTCGCACTGGATGGTGGACAACTGCCATTCGCGACCAATGGCGTCGGTCACCTTCACGTCGATCTTGGGACCGTAGAAGGCACCGTCTCCGGCGTTGATGGTGTAGGCGAGGCCCGCGCGCTCAACGGCCTTGATCAGCGCGTTGGTGGCGAGTTCCCACGCCTCGTCGGAACCGATGGCCTTTTCGGGCCGGGTGGAAATCACCACGCGGTACTGGAAGCCGAAGAGGGCCATCAGGTCGCGCACAAGGGCGATGACGCCGATGATTTCGTCCTCAAGCTGCTCGGGCGCGCAGATGATGTGGGCATCATCCTGCGTGAACTGGCGCACGCGCAAAAGCCCGTGCAGCACGCCCGACTTTTCGTGACGGTGCACGACACCGAGCTCGAAATAGCGCTGCGGAAGCTCCCGGTAACTGCGCAAGTGGGCGTTGTAAATGAGCATATGCGACACGCAGTTCATGGGCTTGATGCCGTACATGTCGCCTTCAATTTCCGTGAAGTACATGTTTTCACGGTAGTTGGCGTAATGGCCGGATTTTTCCCACAATTCGCGGCGCAGCACCTGCGGTCCCTGCACGATCTCATAATGGCGCTTGAGGTGTTCCCGGCGCAGGAAATCTTCCAAAATGGTGCGGACAAGCATCCCCTTGGGCAGCCAGAAGACCATCCCGGGAGCCACATCTTCATGGAACGTAAAGAGTTCAAGCTCCTTGCCAAGCTTGCGGTGATCGCGGCGCTTGGCTTCTTCGATGCGGTTGAGATAGTCCTTGAGGTCCTTGGCGTCCGCAAAGGCCGTCGCGTAGATGCGCGAGAGCATCCGGTTCTTTTCGTCGCCGCGCCAGTAGGCCCCGGCCACGGAAAGCAGCTTGAACGCCTTGACGCAGCCGGTGTTCGGGATGTGCGGCCCACGGCAAAGGTCGACGAAATCGCCGTTGCGGTACAAGGTAATGGTGCCGTCGTCCAGCCCTTCCACAAGCTCGACCTTGTAGGTTTCGCCCATGTCGGAGAAAAGTTTCATGGCGTCGGCCTTGGAAATATCCATCCGCTCAAAGGGAACGGCGGCATCGACGATACGCCGCATTTCCGCTTCAATGGCTTCAAAATCCTCGGGAGTAAAGGGCTTTTCTACATCGAAGTCATAATAGAAGCCGTTTTCGATGGCGGGACCGATGGTCACCTTGGCGGCGGGAAAAAGCTTCTTGACGGCCGCGGCCATGACGTGGGCGGCGGAGTGGCGCAGAAGGGCCAAGCCTTCGGGCGAATCGGCGGTCACGGGAGTCAGCTCGGGAGTCTCTCCGGTCGTCGTGGGGACGGGCGCAGTCAAGTCAAGCAGCCGTTCCCCAACCTTGCAGGCAAGGGCAGACTTGAAACGCTTTCCGCTCAACCCCTCTTTCAAGGCATCCGCACAGGATGCTCCGTCAGAGACCTCAACCAGCTTTCCTTCAACCGAGACTTGCATGGCAGCACCTTTTTGGCTTCGGAGCTCATCCGAAAGAAAAAGAAACAGGGAGGAAGGTGAACCTCCCTCCCTGTTCGGAGTCGTTATGGTAGGCACGAGCAGACTTGAACTGCTGACCCCTTCCGTGTCAAGGAAGTGCTCTGCCACCTGAGCTACGCGCCTGTGATGTGATGCGAGAAATGCTTCTACGCAGGTTCGGTCATTCCGTCAAGCCTTTTTTCTCCAACCTCGGAAAAAAAAATGCCGCCCGATACGCCGCTCTTGCCTAAGCCCTTTTATCCCTTTATATTCACGCAACAGAAAAACATCATCGCTCCGCTCCCTTCCCGAACGGGGCTGTGCACTTCAACTCAGGAAGGCAGCATGTCCGCACCCTACCCCACAGACAAAGGCGTCGCCGCGCGCGTGGAGGAACTGCTCCACGAGCAGCTTCTGGAGCTCGGCGAAGACCCGCAGGCGCTCCAGCCGCACCTCATCATGCAGAACATGCAATGCGAGGTCTATCCCGACGACTCGATGGTCTACATCTGGAAAGAGACGCCCATCCTGCGCGTCGTCCCCGAACGCACCGCCACGGGCGTCATGTGGCGCATGTTCACCCGCGGCGAGGACGAGCCCATGCAATAAGAGAGAGAGAGAGAGAGAGAGAGAGAGAGAGAGAGAGAGAGAGAGAGAGAGA